>BNJU01002383.1_pt1 | contig 269741 bp, 266 predicted proteins | sample 8539281 | NCBI WGS metagenome assembly BNJU01 (sample SAMD00202456, study PRJDB9452) | human saliva metagenome | isolation source: human saliva | place: Japan
CTTGCAAAATCTCTACAGTTTTTAAAGTTTAATAACATTACATAAAAATCCTGAAACTAAAACAGGCATAATCTCTTCTTCAACAAAAATCAGAGACTACTAAACTTAACTTATCAAAGTTGAATTCATTGTCTGAAAAGAATTTCAGAGATTTCATTTTTTTCTTTCTGAGTTTAAGATTTGGTTTGGTAAATCAATTTCGGATAGTTTTAACAGATCATCAAATAAAAGAGAATTTTTCCGATTATCTTTCACTTTATTAAAATAGAATTTGTTTTTCTTCTAGTGAATAAAAAAAATTAAAATCGGTTTCATGATTTCTATTTGTTTATAAAAAAAGGTTTATCTTTGGTCTTAATAAGATTTGATACAATTATCTTTTTGATACAGCTGGAAATAATCTTTTTTTGAATCTTCTGAGTTTAAATAATTAACTACTTTTTTGCTAAATCAGAGGTAGATTGATAATCAAGTTTTTTTCATTTTATTACTCACCTTAAAATTATTTTTTTCTTCATTATAACATAGGCTAGTTTTTAAAATCAATAAAAAAAGTAAAAGCTTTATTAGCTTTACTTTTTTTACTTTGCATTGTCTTTTGAAAAAAAGTTGCAAAAAAATCAAAGATTTTTTTCTTTTAATTCATCATCTTTTTTTCTGAAAAAAATAAATTGATTTGAATCTAATGCATTAGCAAAAGACAAACAGTTTTCTATAAACTCATTATTAACCCAAATCTTTTCTTTGTTCTTAGCTAGAAGAGATTCAGGGGCAGTGCAAAACTTACGAATCATCAAGCTGGCACATAGCTGACTTAAATCAGTTTTCTTGAGATGAACATTGAATCCCGGGAACAATTGAATCATTTTTTCTTTTACTGATAAAGATTTTTCATACCAATCATAATCTTCAAAAAACAGTTTAGAAAAACTATCAAAGTCAAGATCTAAATCATCTTCAAACGAAACATTGTTCTCAATTGCACAATCCAAAACATGTATAATTTGTGATGCTGATATCCCGCTTGTCTGAAGAGATGAATCAATCAATAATTTTACTGATTTTTTAAATTCATCCATCGAATAAGAATCCGAACCATTCCCGAATCTAAAAGGTTCGATATAACAAATGATCTTCTCATCTAATTTTGTTGAAGCTGAGACTCCTAATCCTTTCACCGCAGTAGATTTAATTATTCTAGCTCCAAAAACTAATGGTTCAAAACCAACAACAAGACCATTCTCACAAAGTTGGGCTAAGATTTTCTTAGCGTCGTAAAAAGATAATTTTTGATCAAACAATCTTTCTTTAATAAAATCCAACCTCAATTTATTAAACGACTCAAATGAACTAGCACTCAAACAATTGTTTTTGTTAACAGACATCATTTTCAATGTTTTTCTAGCATCGAATGGTTTAAGTTTAAGAATTGACTTAATAAAACTTTCCTTCTCTGGGAGAAATGCAAATGGAATCTCGGAGTCTTGGAATCTTGAAATCATCTGATAATCCAATTCTTTATTTGGCAACTCAATCAAACTCTCTGATACTTTTTTTAAATAAATCTTTGAAAATAATTTTTCTGAACAAAGTCTTTGAAGTTATCGAGATTGTTGCTATTTTCAAATGCAGTAGCAAAAACTTTACTACCCACTTTCTTATTTAGATCAATTTGATAAAGATTAAAAATAATTATCAAACTGCATAACTTCATCATCAGGGTCTAATTGTTTAAGAAAAAGGGATATGATGAGGAAAAAAACAAGAACTTTATCTGCACCTTCTAAACTAAAAAAACTAGATTTAATTTTTTTATAATGTGCAGATGTTGATTTTAGAACACGTCTTGAACTCTTAGCATCTTGAACTTCTTTTTGAATCGCTTTCGCAATAACCTCTTTAATTTCATCGTGATTTTTTTCTTATCATTAAGATAATCTAATACGGATGAAATCCCTCGCTTCTCTTTTTGAATTAATGTCAACTTTTAACATGGTTTTCCTTCTTTCTTTTTTTATTATTTTTTTAATTATAAAAAAACAGCATCTTGGATGCTGTTTTAATTTTTTAAATTATTGTTATTTTTGATCCAAAGAAGGATTCATTTAACAAGAAAACCAATTCTTCGCTCCCTAACAATCAATCCACCAAGCAATTCAATAAAGTTTTTTTACTTTAGTTTTAGAACTTTTATTGAATCCAGTTTTAATAACTTCCAGACTTGGCAATCGTTTGATTAATGTTTTTCAAAAACATCAATATCAGAAAATAGAGCATCTTCTTCCATTTGGATAAATTGTGATAATTTATCCAAAAAAACAAATCCTGAGAAATAACATCTGATTTTTACTAATTTATCTAGAAGAAAAAAACTTTATCAAGACCTTCTCCAATTTGGAAGTTTAAGATTGATGTAACAACAATTTCAAACAATGGTGAGTTCATAACTTCTTCTGATAATTTATCAGAATTATAAAACTCATTTGATAACAGAGCAAATTCCTCTGCTGGATTTGTCTGAGGATCGCTTTTCTTAGAACCAAAAGTCCCAATTTCATCAATCTGTTCAGCATTTTGCTTTTGTTCAAATTGAGAAACAAACAATTCTTTTGCAGCTTCAGCAATGAAGTCTAATGCTTCATCTTTCAAAGTCTTTTGATACTTTGGAAGATTTACAAAATCTTTTGCTGCAATAAGAACATCTTCATCATCTAGAAGAACTTTGTTAACATCAATTGAGCCAACAAAAACCAACCCCTTGTTATTAGCCATTTCAGAAAGATTTTGTCCTGGATGGTTTTTGACAACCAAGATTTATTCTGTCTCTGGACTGATCAGCAATGAAATCAAGAACTGACTTCCCATGTTAGGGTTATCAAGCAAATAATTTGAATAAAAAGTTTTAAAAACTTTGTTCAAATCGACTTGGACAGTCTTAACTTCAGTAGCATTGTTCATTGGATTATTATTCATAATATCCTTCTTTCTATCCGGCATTCCGGTATTTTTTCTTTAATTATAAAAAAGGAATGAGCTTAAAAACTAAACTCATTTCTTTTTTTATTTTTCTACTCCGATCAAAGTTTCTGACGGAGATTTAACAATATCGCCATCTATCTTTAAAACTTTCAACGTTCTTTCTCCAATAGAAAGTTTTCTACCATGGAAATAATAATTTGTTGTTTTAGTTACTAAAGTAGCCTTTTTAACATCGGGATTTTCACCGTCGTCAATATAGTTTATATTGGAATTTTCTTTATCAAGTCTAAACGTTTTGTACTCTACTTTATCATCTTCTCCGATTGCAAGCATCACCTCATAAACTTTTTCGTTAGGAGTTGATAATAGTTTTTGCTCATGAATAGACATCAATCTGACCGGTATTTTTTTATCGTTTGGTACTAATTCAATTTCAGAAGTTGACTCATGATTATAACCAAAATCTGCATTGTAAAAAGTAACTGTCAAGCAACTTAGTACTGATAAAATAACAATCAAAAAATGATAGCGAATTTTTAAATCATTTTTGGTTTTCTTTTCAATTCGCCATACAATATTATCTCCAATTACAACTCCCATTACAGTAGACAAAATGAAAATCATTAAAGCAAAAAATCCAATAGCAACCAAAAATCCGATAAAAGTTTCTGTAGGTTTGTCTCCTTTTAGAAGTAATTCAGTTATAAAATTAAAAATCATTAGTACGCCTCTATTCTAATTACCATTCAAAATCTTTTCACTATCTTTTAATTTAATCTTACCATCAATCTTCAAAAATTCTCTTGGTTTGGCAGGAGTGTAATAACCTTTACCTCGATAATATTGAACTGATTTCTTTTCTAAAACAATTGCAGAAGTTACGGACGGTTCTTCAAGTGTTTCAGTTTTTTCGACTTTCGAATCTGGATCCAAGTAGTACTCTTTTTTATCATTTTCATCATCACCAAATTGAACTACAATCTTGTCATCTTTGAGTTCCAAAATGGAGAGTTTGACTTTTTTGTCGTTTGGTACTAAGACTGTTTCATAGCCGGGGGTTGTCTCCCAGACTGAATCTTCTACTTTCCCATTAGATGTAAAGAAAGAGAGAATAAAAATAATTGGAAAGAGAATAATAGAAATCTTAAAATAATAATTTATATAATCCATCAAACCAAGATTACCATTTTTTAATTTGTTAACAATAAAAGTTATTGATAATCCCAAAACAGCTGATATAGCTCCAGCAAAAATAAAAGTTAAAAATGCAGCCAAAGGCATGAAGACAACCACATGTGCCCATCTATCGCTGTTTGTAGCACCAATTAAATCCATCACATAATCAAATAGCATTTTTTTCTTTAAACCTTTCGAAATCTTATTAATTAATTCTAATATAAAAAACAATCAAAGTCAAAGAAAAAGCAGACAATTTAAGTCTGCTTTTGTTTATAGAATCTCAACAATAGGTTGAGTGATTTTTAATGAACTATTCTCTAGTCCAGGAAATTCTTTATTGAGACTATTGATAGTTTTTTTAAAAAAACTTAATTAATGTCTCTTTAGAAATCTTAGAGAGTTGTTCTAGTTCATAAGGTTTCTTGTCGTTCTTATTTTTCATAAAATTCATTTTTTTCAATCATATTGAAAGACAAATTGTTAGAATTTTTGATCTTTATAGATCGGACCAATAAGAATCCATGTAAAAAAAGAACATCAACATTATGTTTATTAAAAATCCCTAGATCTTTTTTTAACTCATAAAACTCAGAAATCTTTTCTAGATACTCAGTTTTAGAAATAAGATTTTTTTGCATTAGTCTCTCTAAAGCATACAATGGTCGAAGTACATCGTCAAAAAGTGAATCACGTTTCACTTCAAAATTAAGCAACTTAGCTTTAACTTCTTCAAATGAATCCAACCCTTCAAAAAACTCTTTACTTTTTCCAGGCAGAACTTGTTCCAACCATTTAGCTGCAACCTCAACCTTCTGATCCAATTCAAGAATTGAGAACGGAACAATTTGGTCATAAACTTTATCCAAAATGGATTTATCATCCAAATTATATTGATCCACAGAAATTGGTTTAAAACAATTCATCCCTTCTTTAGCAATAAAAGTGATTGCTTCGAGTCGATCATGAGTTTTATATCGAGGCATTGAAATGAAATCTTCTGCTGCGATATAACAATCTTTATTTTCATTAATCAAATCAATTAATTCAGAACCAATTTCAAAAACAAAAGAATTAAAATCATTAAAGTTCTTGACTGATCTTTTTTCTGAAAGCATTACCTTTTCATTGTCAACGTTGTATAGACAATACAATTTAGAAGTATAAGACAAATCACGAACAGATGAGACTCCAGATAATAACCGGTCGTAAAAATCGACAAATAAATCAATGGATTTATTATTAGTTAGTTGTTTGTTTAGCTCTTGAATTACATCATTTACGCTTTTTCTTTTTCATAGAAAAAAACCTTCTTTCTTTTTTTATTTAATTATAACAAAAAGCACCAATTCTTCAATAGAAGGTTGGAGCTTTTTTATTTTAAATTAAAGTATTACATACAATAAAATCTGTACAAAACGCTCATAGACAGATGTTCTTTTTTTGTTCCAAACAATGGGAAATCATCTGGAAGAAATCGTGATCTTTTTATTACATAGAGCAAATCTTCAACAAGAACATGACTAAATTGAAAAAGATTTTCTTTTAACGCTACTGGAAAGTACGTTTTCGCAATTGCATCTAAAAGATTGATTAGAGCTTCCAATTCTTTTTTAGATGTGGCTGAGAAACGGAGTAGCATTCTTTTTTCCTCATAAAAATTGCTACCAGAAATAAAATGATTCAAATCTTTCCAAACCTCCGAATCCTCATTAAAGACAGTTTCTAATAAAGAATAAAAGCTTTCATTACTTAGGTAACCCATCGTTTTAAATCTCATAATAATCTGTAAGAAAAATTGGAAAGAACGATTATTTCGGTTATTTCTTAAATCATCTAAGAATTCAAAAAAATAATTTCATCTTTTACTTTAAAAAAAGCCGTTGAACAGCTTCTTGAGAAAAAAACTGTAACGCTCCTTACTATCCTTAAAGATAAAAAACTCAGAGAAAATCTTATCCATTAATACAATTTTTAATTGTTGATCATCCAACAAATCTAGAGGCGGAATCATCGAACTCATAATAATAGAAAAGTCATGCTTACCTTCAGAACCTGGTTTAATTGAATTAATACTGTGTTGTAGATCCAGTAATTCTTCTGTTACTGATCCAGAGAAAGATTCTTTTAGCCACAGTTCAATAGAGGAATCTAAATCATAATCATCTCCAACCAAGAATCTTTTTACATCAAAAGACGCTAAGAAAATAAAATTGTCCTTTTTTCTCGAGCCATCCTTATAAAATTCTGAGTAACTAAAAACATCCTTTGTAGACTTACAAATAATCGAGTCATTTTTTTCGGAGAAGAACAGGTATGCGAATACTGGATCATTCTCACTTTTTGGCAAATTACTTTTATCTTGTACTAATGCAGCAATCCCCTCCTTTATTTGTTCCAGAGAGGAGTCTGTAAAAACTTTTTTCAATACGTTCGAAAGTCTAGAACTTTCGTTTAAATTAATCATTATAAAAACCTTCTTTCTTGTTTTCTGTAATTATAAAAGAGTTGGGGCACTAGTCTATCCAACTCTTTTAGTTGTTGTTATTCAAAAACGTTATTTAATCCAATAAAGAAAGAAACTTTTCCAGATGAGCCTTATTATTCTCATCCTGAGAAATAACAAGACCATTTTCTAATCCGATCAGAAGACCACGAAGCGATGTTGTGCATTCTTGATTTAATAAAAGTTTTATCCCATTTGCCTCAATCAAACTAATCAGTTCATTTGTTTTCTTTGAATATTCCATCTGGAATAGACGAATTATAGAATAATTTTCAAACTGCAATTCAACTTCACTAATGGATTTTGAATTCAATAAATCATAAGCGAAAGGTTCATAATAACTATTAAACAAGTATCCACTAATTTTTGATCGAAACCTTATGGTTTAATTCACCCTAATTTCTTGGACAAATTCAGAGTTGTTGATTCAAGATTTGTATCTCCAACAAAAAAATCTCATTTTCTAGTATAAAAAGCCAATAAATCTCCTGCTGCATCAAGCTCATATTCTGTCAATTGTTCTATAAAGTAAGAAAAATACATTAATAAAAAAATGATCTATACGGTTTGATGATTTACAATAAGAGTCTAAATCAAAGCTTCTATAATCTAATTCCGAAATTAAATTCAAAAAGATTTTTTTAAAGTTTTAAAAAGGAACTATTATCAACAAATAGTCTATACTCAGCTATAAACAAAAACCATTAACAGCTTCATTCAATAATTTTTGATTGAATGAATTCAGAAACTATTTCAGAAGCCAACTCCTTTACTTCATTTTTTTAAATTGTTTGTCTTCCAAATAATGATAAGTTTTCAATATAAAAAAATGGAGGTACATACAGTTTTCTATTTCCACCATTAAGCATAAAAAGTTAAATAACTTTTAAGTTCACTCTTTGTCAAAAACAGATAATGGTAATGCATTATTACGAATTAAATCATTCAATTCAAGCATAGTATCAGAAAGTTCATGCTCATCCTGGCAAGTAACAATCTTATTTATTAAATCAGAATAGTACATTAAAGCTTCTGAAACAGTTTTAGAAAAGTTGTCTTCAAAAATTGAAGTAAAGATTTTATTAAGCTCAGAAAAGCGGTCATGATCTTCAAGAAAAAGCAATGTTTTTAATTCATTTCGATCGATAATTGTTTTAAGATCTAAAGTAAAAAAAGTCTTATTGTTTTATTATTCAAAGTTGATAGAGAATCCCCATAATAATCATTCTTACAAACCGTTACGGAGTCATCAACGAAAGAGAAGAAAATAACAGCAGGTTTTAATCTGCTCTCAACAACAGAAATTGTATCATTATAGCCTATCTCTTCGTGATACTTTTTCGAATAAGTCAATAATTTCAGCTATTTCTTTAGAAAAAAATCAATGATGTTTTTTTGAAATTAATTTTGAAAAAAATCAAAATCTGGAGCTAATACTTCTTTAGCTACCTTTGAAAGCATGCTATCGCATCCAGAAGTAATCATTTCATTTACCTTCTTTCTAACTTCTAAAAAGTTTATTATTTTCTTTAATTATAAAAAATAGAACCTATACGGTTCTACTTTAATTCATTGGTTCCAAAGTTGCGATCATGATTTTATATCCGGATGCATTGTACTCTACGCAGACCTGAAGGTTCAAGAAGTTCCCAGTATCTAGAACATCTGCTAAGTACTGATCGTCCTCCTCGTGTTCCACGAACCCGCTTCCTTGACCATCGTAAACCATTGGAATGATTTTTTTCTTCAAGAATCGATATTGGAATTCTTTCCCATCTTTATCAAAAACAGAAACAACATCCCCGGCTTCTAATTTTGTAGCCTGGAACATCGGACCATCGTCATGCCCAGCAATTAGTGTTGAACGTCCCGGACTGAAGTCTCCACCCCAGGTAGTTGCAACATTATGGTCCGCATTAATACCAGCCTGACCAATTTCTGTATACCATTTGATGGTATTACCTTTAATTTTAAGAGTTTGAGGCTCAACCTTTTCTTTAGCTGGTTCAGCGACACTTTCCTCTTTGACAGTTGCAGTAGGAGCTACGTTTTCTTCCAAAACTTTTTTCTCGGGTTCAGTTTTAGATTCCGGGAGCTTCTCCTCTTCTTTAATATCTTGAGTAGCCACTTTAGCTGTTTCGGCATGGGTAGTGTGATCTTCAATTGCTTGAGGAGTGAGGGATTGTGCACTCATGGCTAGTACAGTGAGTCCTACTAGTGTGATCCCGGTAATTTTTTTAATCGTTTTAATTTCCATAGTTATTATTAATCTTTCTGTCTTATTTATTTCTTTTTTTAGCTGTTAACTTGATAAAGAGTATTAGTATCAAAGGTTATGTTGTTTTGATTATAATTTCATTTTTTTGATTCTTTATGAAGTTACTTACAAAAACATTATATAATTTATTTTTTTCTAAAGTCAACCATTTTTTTATTATTTTTTTATAAAAAAATAATTTATTCATATAATAAAAAGCATCAGTTAAAACTTGATGCTTTTTATTATTTTTTTAATCAGAAAACTTCTGACGTAAAGAAAACAGTGAGAGTCGTGATTTGGGAATTCCAATCCCGAAATCAAAATCTTCTGGTATCAATTTTTGTGTTGTAAATCGCTTCGATCATTTTGCTAAAATAAAAATCACTAGATGAATACAGTCTATTACCTTTAAAAAAGAAAACTTTTAAAACAGAATGAAACAATCCAATAATCGCATCAGCCTCTTCCTTTGAACTTATTTCAAAATCAATTAAGAGCTCCGATGCTGGCTTGAATCTTGCAAGATACTGAGCATTAGCATTTAAGAAATAATCCATATCGTGCCAGATGTTATCATCAATTTCAAAAACAGTTTTCATTAAAGAATAAAAGTTTTTTACAGTTAAATAATCACGCATTCGCAATTTTAGGAGGCATAGAATAACATGTTGGAATGACCAATCATTTTGGTTTCCTTTCAAATCATCTAATGCATCCTGAATGACTTTGTCTTTTATTTTAAAGAGTCTATCAATTGATTCGGATGAAAACAGAAACCTCTCATCTTCTTCCTTAAATCGAAAGACATCATATAAGATGGTATCTCTGAAAATCTGTTCCAATTGATAATCTTCCAACAATGAAAGGGGTGGGATTACAACTGAAGAAAAAATAAAGTCATTTACTCCAGAATTGTTCACAGCTGTAGATGTAATCGAATTCTGCAACTTTAAAAGTTCCTCAGTTGACGATTGGATAAAAGTTTCTTTGAACCAATTATCTATAACTTTTTCAATTTCGTTATTATCTACGCCATTGATCTGCATTAAACCAAAAATTGATAGATAAATAAAATTATCATTTTTTCTGGATCCATCAAAGAAGAAATTGGATTGGCTTTTTAGATCTTCTCTTGATTTACATACGATTTGATTATTTTTCTAAAGAAAACAAAACATAAACCTCGAGTTCACTTTTCCCAACACCAGAAAGATTACGTTCATCTAATAAGAGTTTAAAAATCTCACTCTTTAACTGTTCCAGGGAGGTGGGGTCAGTGATTTGCTTTAAAACTTTAGATAATATTGATTTATTAGAGATCAAAACAATTAACCTTCTTTCTTATTTTTGTTTTAGTTATAAACAAAAAAGCACCGAAGTAAATTCGATGCTTATAAATTATTTTTTTCACTGTTCAGTAACTGAGCTTCTAAAATCTTTTACTTTTAAAAGTGGTAAGTTTTGCTCGAAATGAAATCAGTTCATCAACCATGATTCGTTTGTCTTTATGTAACATACTAACTTCTTTATTAGAAGCATCTTATTCTGTTCAAGAAAGTGCACCAAAAAAAGAAAGAAATAAACAAAAAGATGTTACCAAAAAAAGACAATCACAAGAAAATTAAAAGCTACGCTTTTTATTAGAAGGATTTAAGAAACCTTTTTCAGCGAAAGCTGAGCTTACCATCAAGCCAATCAGAATTGATAATACTATTAAAAACAATGAAACTAGTAAGACCAAAGCTAATACTCCAGCAAATGAACTAGTTAATTCTATATTATGTCCATGTAAAATAGTATCAACAAACTCAACTAAAAAAATTAAAAATCATTTTTTTATAACACTCCTAAAATCTTTTTCTTATCCTTCCACTTGTTCGAGTTTGATCAAATAAACATCATATCAAAATCTAATTCTGATTGTAATTATCTTTGTTTTTTATTATTATATCACAATAAAAAAATAATATTAATATTAATTAATAAAAAAAACATCGAAAATTAATTCGATGTTTTTTTGCTATTCTTTTTCACCAGTTAAAAATCTCCATAGGTGTTTTCGGAACATCTACATCAATTTGTAACAATTCTTCATTTTTACTGTTTGAAAAAGAAAATTCATGCCCATGCATTAAGTATGTTGATTTTTTGCTGACTAATGTAGCTTTTCTAACAACATAATCTTTTGCATTGTAAGCGTAGTTTATAGATGAATTTTTCTTATCAACTTTAAAAACTTTTACTTCTCCATGTCCTTTTTCTCCCAAGAACACCCAAGCTTCTAAGATCTTCTCACCATTATTGGTTATACGATTCTCCTGAATTGAAAGAACTTCAAACTATTCACGCTTTCCCCTTCTTTTTGAGAAGAAATAATTTTTAAGCCATCCAGAGATTCATCTAAAAGTTTGTTTGAAATGACAGACAACCTATTGATCGTTTCAGTTGCAAAAATTAATTTATTACCATTTTGGCAAACAAATAAGTTTGAAGATAGATTTTGTTCTAACAGGACTTGTAATTCTTCATCATTGAAAAAATCAAATGGCAACGGAACCTCTGAGTTAATAAACTTGTAAATTGTTCCAAAATTATGGCTTTCACGAAAAGAGTCCAAAGACTTTTGCAACTCTAATAAATAAAGATTAACAGATTCAACTAAAAAATTATCAACAGCATAATCTATCTTGTTCTTGATTTCAGATCTATCCAAACCCTCATAATCTCCCAAACAGAAAAAGTTTGTTAACATTATCAGATTATCCTTTTTGCTAGTTCCGTCATAAAAAAACTTATTGCTGCTATTGACATCCTTGGATACCTTACAAACAAAAGTTTTATCTTTCTCTGAAAACAGCAAATAAATAAAATCAATCCCGCTAGAACATCCATAACTGCCAGGATTCATTGCAAGATTTAAAGCATCCTTCTTAATTTGTTCAAGGGCGGATTTATCTAGCATCTTGAGAATTGAAGATAGTCTAGATGTTTTATTAGAGATATTGATCATATCAGTAAAACTCACTTTCTCTTAGTCTAAAACAATGGCAATGTTTCTTTGGGTTTGATGCCGTCTTCGTCTTTTTTCTTTTCCGAATCCGGTTTGATTGTTATTTTGCGACGAACTTCTTGACGAGAAGAAACCTTTCCATTCGTTATAAGTCGAGTAGAATTTACAACTGTATCAATTGCTTTATTGTAGCCTTTTATATCAGACCATTCAAATTGAGGTTCAAAGCTGTTCTTAGAATAATCTCCAACCTTTAATTTTGTTTTTGATAGAACAGTAACAATATCACCAGAACGAAGTTTGTACTTACCTTTTACGAATGGTTTGATTAGTCGCTTGGATCCTTTACCTGGAATGTTTTGGTTGAAGTATTCCTCGACATCAAATAGTTCGGTCGATGATGAACCATCATCGAAATTGTAATTGAATCGCAATTCACCGGTTATCCCTCCATCAATAAAATCGTTAGATCCAAAGATTCCTTGGCTTTCATCTCTAAGACTAATATTCTGGAATTCTTGATCTGGTACTGCATCGACAACCTCAATTGTTTTCTCTGGTTCTTCAACTTGTTCTAAAACTTCAACAATTTGATTATTGCGGTAATGTTGTACAAGGTCAACAGCTAAAATTGTTGGTATAAAAATAAAAATAATCAGAACGTATGTCCAAACGTTTGAAAAGATTGATTTCAAAAACTGTATCATTCTTTGTTCACCCTTTCTTCATTGCTCTTGGTTTCTATCTTTTTTTTCTAAATAACCTAAATCATTTCAATAATCTGAAAATCACAGTCACAGTCACAGTCAAACCTAGAGATTTGAATCCTTCACTTCCTTGGACTCAACAAGTTAACAAGTTATTTGATTTGACTGTTTCTGTTAAAGAATTGTGACTTCAGAAAAGATTCAGAAAAGAAATGAATTGTTCTAGAAAACATTATATAAAAATCGATACAAAAAGTCAACGAGAAAGAAATCAACAATTTGAAGTCTCATGAGTTGGAATTATTCCCCAAATTAATTACAACTCAATTACAACTCAAAAATCTAAAAACAATTCAAACTTTCATAACCCAAGTATACTCTCTTTTTCAAAATAAAAACTAATACAAATTCAAACTCTAATCAATCAGGGTATTCAAACTCTAATCAATCAGGGTATTCAAACTCTAATCAATCAGGGTATTCAAACTCTAATCAATCAGGGTATTCAAACTCTAATCAATCAGGGTATTCAAACTCTAATCAATCAGGGTATTCAAACTCTAATCAATCAGGGTATTCAAACTCTAATCAATCAGGGTATTCAAACTCTAATCAATCAGGGTATTCAAACTCTAATCAATCAGGGTATTCAAACTCTAATCAATCAGGGTATTCAAACTCTAATCAATCAGGGTATTCAAACTCTAATCAATCAGGGTATTCAAACTCTAATCAATCAGGGTATTCAAACTCTAATCAATCAGGGTATTCAAACTCTAATCAATCAGGGTATTCAAACTCTAATCAATCAGGGTATTCAAACTCTAATAACAAAACTCACCTATCTCGGATGTCTAACGACATCCTTATGCACTACGTGCAAATGGAGGTGGGTATCTTGAGTTCGACAATTAGTAATACTATTTATACATAAGTATTAATATTAATTAAATTAGTATTTATATTAATACTAATTTAAAAATAAATAAAGGAGCGAAGCGACACCCTCAGCTACTATTATTAATTAAGAATTATTATTATATAGTTTGAATACTAGTATTCAAACTATAATAGTTATTTATTATAATACTTTTTATAGTTTGAATAGTACTATTCAAACTATCTATAACAGTAATACTTATTAAGTTCTTTTAGAGTTTGAATAATTCAAACCCTTCCCCCTACCCCCATATTCTGATTATAGTTCTTTTTTTTCTGAATGTCAAGAGCAAAAAAATGTTGAGCACTTTAGTGCGAAACAGTAGTGAGCGATAGCGAACTACTACCCTACATAGAGATACTTTAAGTTAAGTATTTTTTACTGTTATTTTTTTCACGAAAAGTCTTATACTAGTTTTGAATCACAAATCAGACGAATCAGACTTTTCGTTTTTAAATCTCCCCTCACCATAAATAATTGTTTTAAACTTTCAAGCATCAACCCCATCTACCATTTCATTTTTTACCCTACAAAAATGAAAATCTCTGATTTGACTTTTTAGAATTTCTAGGTTATAATTGTTTTACGTCTAACAGAAGTCTAAAAAATCAAAGAAGGAGGTTCTGAAATGGTTAGAAAGAGTCAAGTTTACACAAAGTCAGCTACATTCGTTGAGGATTTTGATAGATCTCAAGAGATCGAATTTGATTTTATCATTGAGCGAATTTTATTTCGTAACGATGAAACTTTCACTATGGTTGCATCTAAAATCGTCTGGAACTCACACAGAGTTTTGTTCCCCCAAAATAAAACTGTAGTATCAGGAAAGATTGCAGACCCTAAAATTGGAGACCGCTTTACAACTTCCGGATTGATTCAATACAATAAAAAACACGGATATTCAATCAAAATTACAAAACCAATAGAGCCTTACATTCCTAGGACTCGTTCGGAAATGATTGATTATTTGAGTGAAAAAATTGATGGTATTGGTAAACTAAAAGCCGCTAAGATTGTTGATTTCTTTGGAGAAGAGACTCTACGAATTCTCTCACAAACTCCTGAAAGAGTCAAAGAAGTTGATACTCCAATCACGGTTAAAAGTTTGGAGTCAATCAAATCTGTTCTTGGAAATGGTGTTGTATTAGACAAACTCTTTGCTTTGTTGAATTCCATGAATACAACTGAGAAGTATGCATATCCACTTTTTGATAAGTTTGGATCAAAAGCTTATGAACAGCTTGTAGAAAACCCGTATGAGATTGCAGAGTTGAACCCATTGTCTTGGAGAGTTGCAGATGAGTTTTATTACAAACAACTCTTGAAGAATAAAAATAACCCAAACTTGGAAGTTTATGCAAAATCAGATTCTAGAATTCGCACTGCTGTCAAGTATTACTTGAAGTTAAAATTAGAACTCTCAGGGTCTCTTGCTCTGAACCTTGATGATTTGGAGTCTGTTTTTACAGATGGATCGTTTTTGAATAGATTATCATCTTTTGGTGCTATTGGTTCAAAAATTGGTAAACGCAAACTCCAAATAATTCTAAAAGAGCTTGAACAGGAACAGGAAGTATACTTTGCTAAAACAAATAAAGGCGAGAAGTTTGTGTACTTACAGCAGTCTTATCTTGCTGAAACTAAGATTGTAAATCTTTTAAAGCGTTTTGTTAAAAACAGTTTCAAAGTTTCTGATAAAGACGACAAGACTAATTACATCGAAAATTATGAGAAACAAAATGGATTCTCACTTGCATCCAGACAAAAAGATGCAGTTGATCTTTTATCAAATAATCGAATCTCTATTCTTACTGGTGGTCCAGGATCTGGGAAGACTACAACAGTAAAAGCCGTCAAGGAGTTTATTGATTATCTTGTTGAAAATAAAAAATTAACTGATGGGAGAGTTGCTTTATTAGCTCCAACTGGTAAAGCGGCAAAAAGAATGTCTGAGGTTTTAGGAGTACAAGCATCAACAATTCATCGAAAGTTGAAATTAAAAGGATTTGGGGTTGAAGAAAACCCTGTAACAATTGAAGAACCTTTTGTTATTGTAGATGAAGCATCTATGATAGATGTTTACTTGTTCTCTGAACTTTTGTCAAGTCTGTCTGAGGGGACAAATCTTCTCTTGGTTGGCGATGAAAATCAATTGCCTTCTGTAGGAGCTGGTCTGATACTTAGAGATTTGATTGAAAGTAAAAAGGTTCCAACAATTGTTTTGAACAAAGTGTTCAGACAAGAAGAGGGATCACGTCTTGTTTTTAATGCCCACGCTATGAAAGATGGTCTAGGAATTGGTAGAGAAAACGGACCAGTGTTCAATGAGAAACGTTCAGATGGTAGTCTAGGTGACACTTTTTTTGTTAGAACATCTAGCACAGAAAGAACCAAAAAACAAGTTATTGAGGCGTACAAAAAACTTCTTTCTAAAGGTTTGGATTTCAAGGAGATTTTAGTATTGACTGCCACAAATGGTGGAGATTTAGGGACTTTAAATCTGAATCATCAACTTCAAAGAGCTTGTTTTAAGCATTCTGATAATGACCCGGTTTTGATTCGTAAATGGGATAATTCTGCGTTTTATATCGGTGATCCTGTCATTCAATTAATTAATGATTATGAAAATAATGTTTTTAATGGTGAGACTGGCGTCGTTGTTGCAATTAATAATTTACCTAATGGATCTAAAAGTATGGATGTTTGTTTTGAGTCAGAAGATCCAAATGAAGAAGATAGAATTGTGACGTATTCTGGTTTTAAAGTTTATGATATAAACTTAGCTTATGCAATTACTATTCATAAAAGTCAGGGTTCTGAAGCTCGTGCTGTTATAATGGTTGTTGATAGCATCCACACAAGAAGCTTAAATAGAAGTTTGATTTACACTGGCTATACAAGAACAAAAGAGTTGAATATTATTATTGGACAAGAAGATACTTTTAATCAAGCGATTGCGAATACATCGAACTTGGAACGTGTCAGTCTAGTTAAAGAACGTCTTAATCAGTAAAAGAGGATTTTGTAAAATCTTCTTTTTTTGTTTCAGAAAAAACATTACCCTATAAGTAGTGAAAAAAATGATTTAAATTAAAAATAAAGGAGATTAATAAAAAAGAATGGCGAAAACAAAAGAAGAATTAATTAATTCGTATTCCGATAAAGATCTCGCTCATGTAGAACCACTGATGCACGTTTTTCTAAAACCGTCAATGTATCTCGGGAGCGTTGATACACCTCAACATACCTTGGAAGAGGCTGTGATGAACTCTATTGATGAGGTTAGAATTGGTGTTGCTGAAAAAATTACAGTAACCCTTCACAAGGATGGATCTATTTCTGTTTTAGATGATGGACGTGGTGTTCCTGCAGAATTTTCTGAAAAGTTTGGAGAGCCAACGTTGAGAGCAGCTTTTACTAAAATAAACACTGGTAAGGCACTGGCAGGAGATGGAGATGGTTCTTCTCAGCACGGGGTTGGTATGAAAGCCGTTGTTGCTACAAGTGAATGGTTTGAAGTTAAATCTTTTCGTGATGGTAAGGTTTATTATGACCGTTATGAATTCAAAAATGGAGAACCAGCTGTCCCAACAGTAAAATTGAAGGGTGGTAAAAATCTTCCAGCTACAAGACAAGAAAAAAATGACCTAGATCATGGAACAATGGTTAGATGGTTACCGAGTGACAAAGTTTTTGACTCAAACAAGTTCAATAAAAAAGTTTTACGAAACTTTTTAAAATCAGTCTGTTATGTAGTTCCAGAAGTTACAATTGAGTTAATTGATGAAGCTTCAGGAAGTACAATGATGTTTTCTGAACCTAATGGAATAAAACAATTGGTCGAAGATTTAATCAAGAAAGAAGGAGGTAATTTAATAACACCGATTTATTCTTTCGAAGATAGTGCAGTTGTTAAAGTTGGAGGCTCAGAAGTTACAATTTCAGCAGAAGTTTCATTCGCATGGAGTGATAATAGCTCTAGAATTGCATCCCTGTTTACAAATAATGTTCCAAACCCACTTCTTGGTACACCTATAGTTGGTGCTGGATCCGGTTTTTCTAAACTATTAAATCGTTATGCAACTGAGTTGGGACTTTCAAAAACAACTATTAAATCAAGAGATTTAATCCCTGGTCTTGTTCTAGTAGTTTCCTTAAAGCATCCGAAACCTAAGTTTAATGGACAATCCAAAAAAGAGGTGACTTCAGAAGAAGCTTCTTCTGCAATGAATCAAATTGTATATCATGGTGGGCAAATTGTTCTAGACCGGGATGTAGAAGGTATTATTCCGGTAATCAAGCAAGCTTTAAAAAGAGCATCTGATAGAAAAAAAGAAGATGAATCTAATTTCAATTTAAAAGATAAAGGTAACAAACTTGCCACCAATAAAAAATTGAGCAATTGTAAACTTGTTGGTGCTGGAAAAGGGGCAGAGCTCTTCTTGGTAGAAGGAGATTCTGCTGGCGGTTCGGTTCGAAACGAAAAAGACCCAATGTTTCAAGCAATGATTCCTTTTCGAGGTAAAGTTTTGAATGCCTATAAATCAAGTGTTGCTAAAGCTCTAGGTAATTCAGAAATTGGTGCTTTCTTTACTGCAATTGGTACAGGGATTTTAGATTCTGTTGATATAAGTAAAAGAAACTATGACAGGATTATAATTGCGACTGACCAAGACCCGGATGGTGCAGCTATTTCAAACTTGATTATTTCTGCAATTTTAAGATTCTGTCCAGAATTAATCAAAGGAGGGTTTGTGTACCGAGTTCTTACACCTCTTTTTGTAAATGAATTGAAGGATGGAAGCCGGGTTTACACGTATTCGAATTCTGAACAAAAAGAATTCTTAGCAAAGAAACGAAAACAAGTAAAAAAAGTTCAACGTAATAAAGGTCTTGGTGAATTATTCCCTCATGAAGTAAAAGAGACTATTATAGATCCTAAATCTAGAAGATTGATTCAAATAACCTTGCCAGAAGATTCTGATTTGGAAGAAGAAACTTTTGAATTAATTGATAAATTAATGGGAAAAGAGACAGAAGAACGTAAAAAACTGTTTTTTGACCCAAATCTTTATCGAAAAAATTAAAAACGAGCAATTTTGTCTCGTTTTTTTTGATATAAAAGATGTAATATAGGAATAGAAAATAAAGATAGAGAGGTGTGTAACTTGTTATTTGTTATCACAGAAAATAAACCTAGTAATAAAATCATTGAAAAACTAGCACCATTCATCGACACTTTTGAAATTGTATTCTCTGAATCATTTAAAGAGTTGATGGATTATAAAATTGTCGCAAATGGAGATTACGTTTTGTTTGCAAGCACTGCAGAAGCAAAACCTTCCAAAGCTCAATTGAAGGCTCTCCCTTATGGAACTCAAGCTCTTACATTGACTGCTGATAGTGTTGGAGAAGATTTGGATTTATCTCAGTTGTTCATTCGTATTACTTCAAACCAAGAATTGGTGTTTTCTTAAAGAGCCCTGAAAAGTTACTTTATAAACCAATCTTTAAAGAAGATGAAAAATCAGAAATTAAGAATACGGAACATAAAGCAGAAACTAAAAAAGCATCAAAATCTTTGAATCAGTCTACCGAAAACAAAAAGGCTCTACCAGAGGACAGAAATCAAGTTTCTGATAAGAAACCGGTAAAAGAACCAGCTCCTACCTCTGAAGCAAAAAGAGAAGTTCCTGAAAGGAACAAAAAGGTTGAGCCATCTAAAAAACAAGAAAGATTTAATAAAGATCAATCTGATAAGGGGCAAAAATCAAATCAAGAACTCCAAGAAAGACGAGTTCCATTTGAAAAAAGAACAAGAAACCCAAGAAATCAAAATGGTCAGGGTCAGAACCAAAACATTCAAAACCAAAAACAAAATGGAGAAAGACCAAAGAATAAAAAAGACAATTTCAGAAATGGTGCTGTAAAACCGACTCAAGGTAAACCAGTTCAAGAACAACCGCATGATGTAAAATCTGATAATAATCAAGCTTTAAAACCTCTAGAGTTTGAACTTCCAGTTCCGAGTGTTCCCAATATAGAACCAAAAGTGGAATCTAAAGAGGTTGTGAATAAACCTGTAGAAGCTTCTCCATTCTCATTTGTTGAACCAGAAGTACAAACAAATCAACAACCTGCTGGAGAACTTCCTAATTCTCCATTTGTAGTTGGAGCTTCGAATCCTTTTGAACTAGGAAATCTTGGTACAGTTGGTGATTCTGCAAAACAAGTTGTTGATGCAGTAAATAATCAAGAAGATTACACATCAACTTTTGAAACTTTAATGGCTAAAATGGGTGGATAAGAAAGGAGAGATTATGGATAAAGATAAAGTATTGAGTGTTCCACTTTGGTTACTTGAAAAAAATTACGAAAGAAAAGATTCATACTTTTATTATTTGAGAATTCTTGAGGTTCTTAAAATAAACTTCGATTTAGAAGGTTATTGGAAAACTGGAGATAAAGTTGCAATTGTCGATGTTGATGGATGTCGTGGTGTTATTCCAGAAGGTGAGTTTTCATCTTCTGGTTCACTAACTGATAAAGTCCAGGGATTTCTAGACGAGGTTACTTGTTAGACTTCGTTTCTATTCAATACGAAGATGGACAAACTGATACAATTGCAGTTTTCTCAACTAAAAAGTACGAAGACCAAGTGAGAGCTAAAAAAATTAAAGAATTAGAGAGCGCTGGTGAAGTACTCGCTGAAGTAATTGGAGTGACAAACTTTAGTGTAATTTTACTATGGAATAAATTAAAATTAACTCTTACTAAGAGTGAGTTTCTTGGCAGTTCAAATGATATTGAATTAAAACTGTTTTTAACTGTTGGTGATAAAATTCCTGTAATCTTTAAACGTGTTAAGAAAAATGGTAGAGTTGTAGAAGTAACTACAAAAATTAAGCCAGAAGTTCCTATTTACAATAAAGTTGTAGAAAAAAATACAATTAAACCAGAAGATCTTGTGACTGGAGTTGTTGTAGATCGAGATGTCAATTCTGTTTATGTTAAAGTTGGTGTTTTTGTTGCACCAGAAGTTACTAACAGAAGTGAAATTGTAATTAAGTGTTGGCATCCACATGAAAGTATTGACTCTTTATTGATTGAAGGTCAAGTTGTTGGTGTTAAAATCAAGAAAATCAAGTATTCAATTAGACGCTCTGGTGGTCTTGGTTCTATTATTACAGTGGATCCGCACTTTACAGATGACTCAATATTCCGATTTAGGGAAGATTTGGAACAGAGATTAACTGAATTAGAATTAGAAGAAAAAGGAGTAGAAGAATAAAATGGCTATTAAAAAAGATACAATTGGGGTTAACTATGGTCAAATCCCTGATAATTTAACTCAAACCTTTTTTGCACCAAACTTTTCTTTTCGTTCTGTATCATCTGCGGATGTTGCAAAAAGAAGATTTGAAAGAAAAATTGGTGACGATGTGGTGGAAATCATTCGTTTCATCTTCCAATCTGGATTTGTTACATTAGATCAAATAAACAGAGGAACCGGTTTTAGTGTCGATGAATCTTTCATGGATAATCTTGCGATGCAACACTTTGTAAATTATTTTGTTTTAAGTGAAAGCATGGAAGAAAAACTAATTCAATCTCCTGGCGATTTAAAAATCTATGTTTTGGATTTTGCTGGTTCATACTTGTTGATGGCAGAAGGAGACGATCTAACTAAATGGAGACATACTGACCACTTTAGAAGTTCTAAGGTTATCAGAAAAGTTCTTAAACAGACAGAGCTATTCATTGCATTTAAGAACTTAAAGAAATTGTCTATTCGAGATTATCAGAAAAACCCAAACTTCCGTTTAGGTGGAGAGCCTTACGATATTGATTTTTCTGTATCTCTTGGAGTAGATAATTCATTTATTCCGATTAACTTTATCGGTGTAGTTGCTGAAAAAGGTAAAGAGGATTTGTTCTTCTCTGACACTTTAAGAGGGATTAATGCAATTTTCAAAGAAACAAAAACTGGGTATAAGTATTATCCACTAGATTCAAGTACATTACCAAAATTATTGGTTATTATTGATGATAGTACAGATACTCAATCTATAATTCGGACTGCTAATGTTATTGGCAATTGTACTGATTATTCTGGAAGTGAACTCATGATTCTCGGATATAATGAAATGGTTGCTGTCGGTTTGGCAGATGCCCATTACTTCTCTATTCGAGTTACAGAAGATCCACAAACTGGAGTAAGAAAAGTAGAAGTTGGTTCTGTGACCAATGCAACATTGAAATAATTGGTCTTCCTTTTTAGGTAGACCTTTTTTTCTTAATAGATTAAGGAGATTTTAACGTGGCTTTTATAAAAGAAAGAGGAAATGAAAACTTCATAATTCAATATAATACTTCGATGAAGGACGAGTTTCAAATTCTTGTTGGAAACGGACTTATAAAAGAAGTAAACAATTGTTTGTTTATCTATAATAACAAGACTGAATTGTGGTGGCTGGTTAATTCAGACTGGCATTATCTTTTTATACCTAAAAATGGTTTGACTAGCAATGGAAGACTTTGGAACTTAACAGGAATGAAAAAGAAATTGTTTTCAGATAAAAAGAAACCTGCAATGATTCCTCCTAAAAACGTAATAGAATTATCAAAGGATCAGGTTGCTAATCTTATTTTGCAAATTGCAGAAAAGGATTTAACATTCAGTCAAGTTTATGAACGTTTAAAAGGGCAACTTGATTTGCCAAACTATATACTTCCAGATAAAGAGGATTAATATTGAAAGAAAATAAGGAAAATAAACAAGATAATAAAAAAGAGGAACAGGTAAAAAAGAAAAGAAAAATCTTTTTTAAAAATACCGGAGATGAAGACAATCTAGAAAAAGTAAAAACTGAAATGGTTAAGTTTTTTAAAACAACTAAGGGAAAGGTTGTAATTGTAATCACCCTTGCTGGGATTGTTTCAGGCGGGGTTGGTTTATACCTTAGACATGAGAGAACTAAACCACTCGGTGTAGAAGAAAAGGTTGTTGTTTCCGCTCCAGAAGCAAAAAGAGGAAAAGATTTTCGTGCGAAAAAAGTTTTGGCTGAATCGGTAGACGGTTCCAAAGTTGGAGATAGAGGCTATAAGTACCTTTTTGAATTGCCACTACAGATTTCTAATGACGCTTTTGCTGATAAGAACAAGAAGAAAGAGGAATTTAACGGTACAGAAGCTTTCATAAAAAATGAAATAACATTACTATCTACCAAAGATCCCGGTGATGCAAGTGCTGCGGCAGCATCCTACGCAAGAAATGGTAAAAATTATAAGTTTACAACAGATGAAAACTTAATTGCTTATGGTATTGGTCGTGATGCAATGAACTACTATGAGTTTCTACAAAGTGTAGAAGGTGTTTCTCCTTCTGGAAAATCTGAGTTTGAAGGACAATTTGGTAGGAAGTTTAAAGACCGAATTGGAACTCCATTTTCAGCTGCAACAATTGCTTCAGCTCTTGGGATAGCCGGTCTCAGCGAGTTTGTTGATGATGACAATTCTACAGTTATTACTCAACCAGCCGTTTATCAAGAAGCTCTTCAATTCAAACTATGAAGATATTGTTCAAAAAGCTCAGCGAATCAATATAGAATCTACTGATACTAATAAAGCAATGGAAGCTTGGAACAAGTATAAGAGTTTGAATTCAATTTATCAGATTCGTTTCAAAGAAATTGAAAGTGGTAGAGATGTGACTGCATTTGTCTTAGAAGATCAAAATGGAAGATTGACTCTTTATGGAATCTATTACAACAAGATTTATAAAGAAGATCAATGGGTCAGAGTTTATAGACAGAACCCGGTTCAAAGTAAAGCTACATTAGATGATTTAAACTGGGACACTTTCAGAAAAGCTCTTAAATAAAAAGTAAAAAATTAGGCAGATTTACCTGCCTTTTTTGTTGACTTCTTTTAAGATTGGTGATATAATCTTTCTTATAGATAACGTTTTGAAATAATTTTAAAGAGGTCGTTGATTTGAAAAAGAGAGTATTATTTGGTGTTTGCGGGTTATTAGCAAAAATGACCCACATGCCGGTTATTTTAATTCGGATAATTTTTTTAGCTTTTCTTTTTAGTTCAGCTCGATTTGCAATTTGTCTTTACTTAGCTGGAATTTTCGTTCGCTACATGCTTTATGTAATTGTATTCTGGGATAATCAAAGAGTGGATTTGGATTCTGGCTGGGAATTCGATGTGCAAATTGATAATAATTTTGAAGACAAAGAAACTATAATAGTTGAAGAGAAATCTTTGTCTACTAGAGTTGTTAAAGAAGTTGAAATTATTTAACAAAGTAGTTGACAATAAAATTATTTGTGGTATAATAGATTCATAAGTTAAAAGCTGGAAGATTCATTAGTAGAATAGATTTTAATCTTTTGGGTTCGAGTCCTGAACTTCCTATACCTGGGTGCAACTCGGGGAGCGCTAATAAAAGAGCGTAAAAAATAGATTAAAAAAGAAACAGAGGTTTTTTATAAATGGCAACTAAAAAGAATGATTTTAAGAGTTTGATTGATTTTGGCACTCCTTTCGAGTCAAAGAATGGTACAGAAGTTCGAGCAACACTTTCAGGCTTCGCTGGAAAAGATTCAGAAGTTCGTAAAGCTGGTTCAAGTTTTGTAGTAAGCAACTTCACAAACCTTGCTGGTGTGGTAGACACAATCAATGAAATCTTTGGAACAGACTTTGTTGAAAACCCTGAGTACAATACAATTCCTGCAGGAATTAGTTGGTTTACTCATACTGAAGAAGAAGCTAATGCAATTGCTGAACGTCTTAAAAAAGGTGCTCGTTTGCGTACTAGTGTAACAATTGGTACACGTGAAGGAGACGGAGATAAAATCTACCTTGACTTGCGTGTAGATCAACCTTATATTGAAGCTCCTAAACCACGAAGTGCGGGAGAAGCTCCAATGCGTAAAGGTGATCTAGATAATGGAAATCCACTAGAAGTATCAGACGATGATCTTCCATTCTAATAACTAGAAAAAGAGACCTTTAAATGGTTCTCTTTTTTTGCTTTACAATAAAATAAGTAATAAATAAAACCGGAGGATTTTACTTTGGCTATAGATAAGGAACTATTTACCCGGACGGGAAATGCTAGTGACATAATTAATAAAGATTATCGAGATAAACACCTTTCTGATGGTATGGTTATTGACAGTTGGGACGATTTTTTCAAGGGTGTGTTCGGAGAACCGGTTGGCGACCCAACAAACGTTAAAGTTTATGTAAAGAGACACTTACCTGCCATGCACAAGGATAACCCATATCAGTTTGAAGTTGTTTTTCCATACCAGTTTGGGTTTGATACAAAGGATGGAAGTCGATGGTTTGGAGTTTTGTATGATTTGGGGCGTGATGGGAACTGGCAGTTTTTATTGTTTAAACCAAACAGACAAACTTATCTGGAATACTTGCTAGGACAAGTTACATTGCTTCAATTGTATCAGACGACTGCAGATTTCTATATGGTTAATTCAGAATTAGGAAGCGAACTGATTCATTTAAGACCGGTAGATTTAACAGAGAATCAATTACCATTAAATAATGCCTTTTATGGGTATAACATTGTTTTTGATTCAAACGATTTCTTTTTTGGAAGAAACACTGCAGATGTGAAACGTATTATTTCTGATGCTGAACTAGGAAGATTTTAATTAAAGGAGTTATTTTGAATAAAAAGGAATTAGAAATCAAAACTTCAAAAAACAACGTTCCAACTTTGACTCAGTTCGGAACTAATATTACAGAGAAGTATAGAAAAAGTAAGGATTTTGCACCAATTTTGGCTCGTGAATTAGAAACTCGAGAAGTGTTGGGGATTATCACCCAACGATACAAGAATAATGCTATCTTAGTTGGTGAGGCGGGTACTGGTAAAACTGCGATTGTGAAAGGGCTTGCTCAACTTTTAGCTATTGACTCTGTTCCAGATTCAATTAAAGGTTTTGATCTTTGGGAACTGGATATTCCAGCTTTATCAAATAAAGACACAAGTGACGGTGGTTACCATTTCCGGATTAAGAAGATTGTTGAAGAGGTTCGAAAAGCTGGGAACATAATCCTTTTTGTCGATGAAACTCACGTAATTCTTGATAAAGAAGGCGAACTAGATGCTGGTGACTTGATTAAACCTGCGTTGGCTCGTGGTGAGCTTCGTATGATTGGATCTACAACCGACTGGGAATTTCACAAGTATATTGAGCAAGATAAAGCCCTTGTTCGTCGTTTTCAAAAGTGTACAATTCAAGAGTTGAATCGTGAAAGTACAATTCGGATCTTGAAATCTCGTAAACGCTCACTTGAAGCTTTCCATGGAGTTACAATTTCGACTAAAGCGATTGAAGCTGCCGTTGATTTATCTATTCGATACTTACCAAGTAGACGAAACCCGGATAAATCTATCGACATCTTGGATAAATCTTGTGCCTTAACTCGATTGTCTATTGATTCAATGCCAAAGGAACTGAAATTGTTACAGGGTGAAATCGATACACTTATTTCTGACTATGAGATGGAAGAAGATCCAGATGAGAAAATTCTTCTAGAAAAAGAAATTAATCTAAAAAAACCTCATTATGAATCACAAGTGAAGGCTTGGGAAGAGCAGAAATCAGTATTGGATTTCCTAGGTAAGGTTCGTGGCGAACTTGCTAAAATTGAAAATAGTTTAGCAGTTTACGAGAAAAAAGGCTTTAGTGATCCAAATGATTTGCATGAGGTTACAGCTTTGAATAATCGCAAAAATACTTTAGAAAATCAAGCCGATCAGCTTAAAAGTACTTTTTATTCTAAACCTAATCTTATGATTAAAGATGTGGTTGATGTTGATGAAGTTCAAAAAACAATTGAATCAACAACAGGTATTCCGGTTTCGGATCTAACTCAATCTGAATTAGATAGACTAAAAAACATGGATAAAAAACTTAAACGTAGGGTTATCGGACAAGATCACGCAATCCGAACTGTATCTTATGCGATTAAACGTTCTAGATTGGGAGTTAGTAAAACAGACCAACCAATCGGAGCCTTTATCTTCCTTGGTCCATCCGGGGTAGGTAAGGCGCTAAGTGTAAATGAACTCATTGCTACACCTGATCGTGGGTTTGTTAAACTTGGAAATCTAAAAGTTGGAGATGAAGTTTTTGATAGAACTGGAAAACCAACAAAGATTTTAGGTTTCTTCCCTCAAGGGCAAAGGGAATTTCGCTCTGTTATTTTAGCGGATGGTAGAACATTGAATGCGGATCTTGATCATTTATTCTCTGTTAAAATCGGAAGATCAAAGAAACTCCAAACTTTAACAGTTAAAGAGATTATTCCTCTACTGGAACAAAGTAAGAAGGTTAGTATTCCAACTGGAGGAGCTATTGAGTTTCATTCTGGTTCGATGGATGATGTTGAATCTCTTTATTTTGCAGTTGGTAAGCATACACAACAGATCACTAGTGCCATTAAGTTTACTAAATTACATCAACGTATTGATGTGATTCGTGGTGCGATGGACCATTATGGGGTGTTCGAGTCTGGCAAGTTGTTCTTCAAAGCTGAAAATCGTGAGCAGTTGGTTTCGGATGTGAGAGAATTGTTGTTCTCTGTTGGAATTCAAAACCGTATTGTATCCAAAGACTGTTTAGAGATTTTATTTGCTAATAAAGATGAAGTTTTCAATATTATTGGAAAAAAACAATTAAGAGATCAAGCATCTATTAATTTGGGTCATAAGGGCAACTTGAAAGATCCTGGATTTGTTAGAATTGATGAAATTACTAAAACTGGAATTACAGAAGAAGCAGCATGTATTCTTGTAGATAACGAAGAACACTTGTTCCTTGCTGGAAGAAATCTAGTAGTAACTCACAATACTGAACTTGTTAAAGCTCTGGCGGATGTCCAATTTGGAAGCGAGAACAATATGAAACGATTTGACTGCGGTGAGTTGAAAAGCATCAGCGCAGTTTCAAGATTGATTGGAGCCCCTCCTGGTGAAGATAAACTTGATTCCGGTGGGGAAATGACTGAATACGTTAAAAAGAATCCTTATTCTCTTCTATTGTTTGACGAGGCGGAAAAGGCTCACCCAGGGATCTTTGACGTTCTTTTATCCGTTCTGGATGATGGACGACTTGCAGATTCTCGTGGTGATATAGTTGATTTCACTAATACAATCATCATTTTTACATCCAATATCGCATCTCAAACAATTCTTAGGGGACAGGATTTGAAGACCGGTGAGCTCCCTCCTGAAATTGTTTCAGTAATTAATGCTCAACTTCGAAACCCGGATCCGGAAAAGGGTGGTAAAGGTTTCAAACCTGAGTTTATTAACCGTATTGACTCTAATGTTATCTTCTATTCTTTGAAACGTCATGATTTGGAAAAAATCGCCAATATTAAATTGATGGCACTGAAGAAGCGTTTAGCAAAAAACCGTAACATAAAGATTGTTTACGGCAAGAAGATTACTGAAACATTCCAAGACGAGTCGAACCCTCAAGTTGACGTTGCTTGGTTGTTATCATCAGCCTATAAACTTCCAATAGAGGAACTTGATCTGGGTGGTCGTCCACTTGACAGACTAATTGTAAAAGAGGTTGAAGATCCACTAACTGAATTACTTCTCGAAGAAGGTGTACCGGATGGTTCATTCATCTTGGTGGAAGCTACGTACCCACATGGTAGCAAGATTTATATTGACGACGAGGGCGCTCAACGTCCAGTAGCACCAATAGTAAAATTGAGTGTTATATCGGAAGAAGAGTATAATCAAAAATTGTAGTAGATCCAGTAGAAGCTCAATTCAAGTAATAGTTTTGATTATAAAAAAAAGATTATAATAGTTTAAGGTTGTTTTCAACCTTAGACTATTTTTTCAACTTCAAAAATAATTTTAAATTGTGCTTGACAATAAGTTGATTTTGATGTAAAATAAGATAGTAATAGATAAGCCGGCTTAGCTCAATGGTAGAGCGGAGTCCTTGTAAGACTTTGGTTGTCAGTTCAAGTCTGATGGTCGGCTTAGAGTTAAGAGCTCTAAACCTGCAGACTATTAAATTAGTCAGATCACGTATCCACGCAGGTTTTAAATTGAGGGGTCGTTTTGGTTTCGACAGGCGATTCAAAAAATCAAACTCACGTGGTCTGGCAGCCTAACTGCCAACCTAAAATAACTGTAAAAAGTTTCGCTTAATCGTCTTTATAGACGTTGTTTTGTTGGGTGCTTGACACCCTTAGATCGTCGGCTCTAATAAGCACGACAAAATAAAGAGGAATGGTCAGGTCGCAATCGGGCGATTCATGACAACACAGTAGTTCGTTTCGACTAGATTTCTAGTCGGCTGGGCGAGTTCCAGCATTTTACACCCCTGCTGCTCTTGTTCCGGTGGTGGGCTTCGCAAGATAGAACAAGTAAACGTGTAATAAAGGTTTGGTTTGGCGGTCGTTTGGACGTGGGTTCGAGCCCCACCGGCTCCATTTTATTAATTTAAAGTTTTTAATAAAGTAAAAAAAGTTAAAAAACTGTTGACAATTTAAAAACTTTGAGTTATAATAGTTTCATAAACAATCAGTTCTCTTGGTCTAACGGAAATGACAAAGGACTTCTAACCCTTTAATGCTGGTTCGATTCCAGCAGGGAACATAAACAGAATTATGGTCGTCCAGTCTAATCAGCTGTGGCGGACGAGACTTAGTTTGCTCTATGGCTGTGCATCCGGCAGTAATCGAGGTGATTTTCGATGATGGTCTTGAGAGGTGTGGCGGGTAGAGATTTAGGACCTTTAGCTCAATTGGTCAGAGCTCCCGGCTCATAACCGGGTGGTTGCAGGTTCGAACCCTGTGAGGTCCATTCTCCAAAGTGTAGTGAGAGCAATGACTACACTTTTGGTTAAGACCCCCTTTTAATAGGCGCCCTGGCGACGGTCCTCTGTGATATTCGTCAACGCACCTCAGCGAGAAGAGGTGACGATACTCGTCATTAAATAGTCTTGAGATTCACTAACATCGAGCAGATTGAGTGCTAAATCGAGCAGAGTTAGTACTAAAAGGTTTAGAGTAGGCTTGCAAATCCTTTTTAGTGGATCAATAAAAAACTCAGTTGCGAGCAGTGGAGACAGTGGAGGTCATGGGTTATACCGAAGCTGTCGTTGAAGCTGTTTAATTTTATGGGATATAGTCAAGTGGTAAGACAAAGGACTTTGAATCCTTGAGCGTTGGTTCGAATCCAGCTATCCCAGTTTTATGCGGTTATAGTTCAGAGGTAGAATAGTGGTCTCCAAAACCATCGACGTGGGTTCGAGTCCTACTAACCGTGTTTTATTTTTGGTGATCGTGGTGAAGTGGTTAACACGCTGGACTGTGAATCCAGTATGCACGGGTTCGAAACCCGTCGATTACCTAGATTTTTGTTTTTAGTCGTAATTTATTAGGATAAAAACTTTATAATAGTTAATGGAAGATTGAAATCTTCTAGGTTGGATTCTTTGGTTCCAATCTTTAGCAATCGTTAACTTAGATTCTAAGTTGGTTGCGAGTCTAAACGATACTAAGAACTAAGAGAAACCGCAATGGGTCTGGCTTTTAGAGTTTGATCGTAACGGACTTGAACAGCTTTTTATCGAAGACGCCCATGCAAATAAGGCTGTTTAAACAATTCAAAGAGTGTTTGAACTTGTTTGTAAAGGGTCCAAAGGAGGTAGCGAAGTGGTTAAACGCAGTCGGTTGCAACCCGACCCCTTAATCGGTTCGAGGGTTCGAATCCCTTTCTATTCTTAAAAGATTATGTACATTATTTCTCGTCTTAATTTATTTCAGAAATGAGGTATAATATAAATAGGCTTGATAGCTCAGTATGGTAGAGCAGCTGATTGAAGCTCAGTGTGTCGGAGGTTCGAATCCTTCTTGAGCCATTAAATTAGGGGAGATAGCAGAGAGGCTAAATGCAGCGGACTGTAAATCCGCTCCCATTGGGTTCGGGGGTTCGAATCCCTCTCTCCCCATCAGTTTTTTGTCTTAATTTTTTAGGATAAAAACTTTATAATAGTTAATAGAAGATTGAAATCTTCTAGGTTGGATTCTTTGATCTTATTAGGAGGTGTTTATTGTTGGGTAATAATAAGCCAGAAATAGGTTCTGTTTGGATTCATAAGAAAACTGGTAGAAAGTATAAAGTAGTATACATTGGCTATTGGGAAGAGAATTTAGAATTGTGTGTAGTTTATGTTTCTCTAGATGAAGAAGAAAAAAATGTTGGATTCGACCATTGAAAGTTTTTTTATTGATGGTAGATTTGCAAGAGTTTAATTTTTAAAAATAAATTGTTTTTTTAATTTTTCTTGACTTTTTTTATTTTTAAATGATGTATACTATAGATAGTTAAACAAAAAACTTATAATAATTAACGGAGGCTTAACTCAGCTGGTAGAGTTGCGGACTTTTAATCCGTTGGTCGTAGGTTCGAGCCCTGCAGTCTCCATAGCCACCATTCTAACCTTCTTTCGGTGGCGTTTAATATCCCGGGGTGGAGAAATGGTATCTCGTCGGACTCATCCTCCGAAGATTGCAGGTTCGAGCCCTGTTCCCGGAATAGCGTTGAAAAGTGTAACCCTCCTGACTGGAGGCACTTACTTTAACTCATTAAATCCAAAAGTCGTTTATGAGGGATACCTTATAAATTCCTTGTCTCCGGACTACTCTTGATTGAGGATTGGTAGAGCTAGAGTGCTGCGTGTTATGATACTAAGGTAACGATAGAGTCGGTCTCACAAGAAGGGTTTTACCCTCGCCAAAGTTAACAGTTGTGGCATGACTGGAACCAAAGTGGTATGCCAAATAAGAGATTTCTCGTGATGTCCAAGTGATTGGGCTATAAGATTTTATCGGATCTTTTTCCTTAAGAGGCAGTTTACGATAACTATTGGTGTGTTAAGGAAAAAGCGGGTCTGCCAATGACGCCCGGGACTAGAAATGCGGTGAGAGTAACCAGTGTCGCTAACTGGGGCATTCTCTCATCATCCTGTGACTGAGTAAGTAGCAATAACAATGACGTGGTAGGGGTAACGCCCCAATGCTTTTATGGAGAGGTGACAGAGCGGTTAATGTAGCTGTTTGCTAAACAGTCTTGCGGTAAAACGTGCGGGGGTTCGATTCCCTCTCTCTCCTTTCCGTCCCTTCTAACCTTCTTTGGGACGGCTTTGATTAATGGAATTTAGCTCAGTAGGTAGAGCGTCTGGCTGTTAACCAGAATGTCGCAGGTTCGAGCCCTGTAGTTCCAGTTGGTACCCTTCTAACCTTCTTTGGGTACCTCCTTTAAACCGAGGTGTAGCAGCGGTAGCTTGTTTGGCTCATAACCAAAAGGTCGCAGGTTCGAATCCTGTCCTCGGAATAGCGTTGAAAAGTGTAACCCTCCTGACTGGAGGCACTTACTTTAACTCATTAAATCCAAAAGTCGTTTATTAGGGATACCTCATAAATTCCTTGTCTCCGGACTACTCTTGATTGAGGATTGGTAGAGTTAGAGTGCTGCGTGTTGTGATACTAAGGTAACGGTAGAGTCGGTCTCACAAGAGGACGAGATGTCCCACCACAGTAAACAGTTGTTGGCGTAACTGGAACCAAAGTGGTATGCCAAATAAGAGATTTTCCGTGATGTCCAAGTGATTGGGCTATAAGACTTTGCTGGGTCTCCCCTACTAAGGAAGTTTCTAGCAGATACCTAATTCTAAAAAAGGAATTGTTGTAAAGATGACAATAAATAATAGGTGTGTTAGTGGGGAATTGGAAACGAGTGGGTCTGTCAATGACGCCCCGGACTAGAAATGCGGTGAGGTCAACCAGGATAGCAACCTGGGCACTTCCTCATCATCCGGTGACTGCAATAAGTAGCAACAACAATGACGTGGTAGGGGTAACGCCCCAACGCTTTTATGGATGGGTACTCAAGTCTGGTTAAGAGAGCGGTCTTGAAAACCGTCAGGCGGTAAAACGTGCGTGGGTTCGAATCCCACTCCATCCTTTGCCATCCCTTCTAACCTTCTTTGGGATGGTTTTCCTTTTTGGGATTTAGCTCAGCTGGGAGAGCGATAGTCTTACAAACTATAGGTCACAGGTTCGAAACCTGTAATCCCAATTTTTATTTTTCTGGACTTAGCTCAGTTTGGTAGAGCACTCGATTTGGGGTCGAGGGGTCGGATGTTCGAATCATCTAGTCCAGATAAGTCCTCACCCAAAAGGGGAGGCAGTTAATCTCTCACCTTCGTTATTCAACAAACATCTGCCTTTGGCAACGGCTTGGAAACCCGTGATGTTTGTTGGATAGCGATTTTTTTTGTTAAAAACGAACTAAAATAGTTAAGAATGAGTTATGTAAGGAGGGAAATAATGGAAGAGAAAACAGAAAGTAATCTTTCTCGATTGGATAAGAACAACAACTCTTTACCAAAAACAGAACGAGTTAGAAGAGGATTTTCTGCTCTTCAAAAAACAATAGCATTTGTTGGCTCTATTTTGTCTTTGGTAATTGCGAGTTTCACAATTAATAATAATTTAAGCAAAACTCAAAATCCAACACCAAATTCAAGTGAAATTGTTAAAGTTGTTGAAAAAAGTTCGGAAAAGGAGAACAGTTCTTCAAAAGAATCTACACCTAGTTTAGGTGGTAAAAAAGAAAGTTCTGAAAAACATTATGAACATGGAGCCCCGGTCCAATCTGAACCAGCAACAAAGGAAGTTATCAGGGAGATAATTAGAGAAAAAGAACCCGCTGAAACAAAATCAGAACAAAAAGAAAAAACTGAAACACAGAAAGAAGGATTGGTTACAGAAAAAACAGAAAATAAAACTGCAAATAATTCACTAGGAACCGGAAGTACAAACTCTTCTGAAACTAAAAAAGAAGAAGTTGTTAATTCTGAAACTAGAACAGATAAGAGTTCCTCGGATAATATTGCAGCTCAATAGGGGGAAATTATGACACTTAGTAGAAAAGAAGTAACTGATCTTTTGGATGAAATTGGTAAATCTATTTATGCTGAGTTTGAACCATCCTTGTATACAGCAATCGGAAAAAGAAACCAAAGAAAACCAGAAGAATTGGAAAATCATGTGATTGAAGGAATCAATGATGCACTTTCAAAATTACCAGACAACCCTACTCGTGAAGAGGTTGAGAAAGTTGGTAATGAGTGGATCCGACGTTCAGTTGCTTATTATGTTAATGAACCATTAGTTTATTCTTTGGTCAGAAAGTTTGATAATCTTCCGATTCCGGAAGAAGAACGTCTTAGTGCAGCTCAGAATGGTTTTGTTGCTGCTTTGAATAATTTTGATCCATCTAGAGGATTTCAATTTTCAACCTTTGCTTACAGATTGATGATGAATGAAATTATTGCTTTGGATAAGAATCGTAAGAAACAAAGCATTATAACTCATCCACCAAGAGTAATTCTTGCACCCAAGGATCTCACTGTAATTAGATTGGAAAAAAGCGTGGGGCATAGGATCATACGTGTTGGTAAGGATGCAGTTACATTGTTTAATGTAACTGTAGTTCAAGATGGTAGTGAATCAGAGTACACCTATCATTATTTGTATCTATTGCCAAAATCAGTAAAAGTTGGAGCTAAAATCAAGAAAGGTAAACCTTTAGGTACTTTAGCTGGTGCAGAGGTGGATATTGGCAGTGTGGAAGGATACTTGGAATCAGAGGGCGGAAGTGATGCAATCTTTATAAACCCGACTGATAACAAATCAGAAGGATTCCGAAGACCGGACAGTCAACTTTCCAGAGATTTGACAATTTCAATACTTTCAGAAATTCTTACTGAATTAAATGAAAATGAGAGATTTATAGTTTCAAAACGGATTTTATCTAGTAGAAATCAAAAAGTTAGTTTGATTGAAGCTGGTAAAATTCTTGGTATTCCAGGATCTGAAGTAAAAAACTTTGAAGATAGAATTCTATTAAAGTTAAGAGATAAGCTTGAAGAACGTGGAGTAGATGCACGTGATTTGAAAGCATTTTATTAAAAATGGAGGATGTTTTGTGATTGATAGTTTTCATAAGCGTCCATGGTCAAGAAAAAAATTAAAAGAGATTTTAATTCATTCATTTTTAGGAACTATTGCAGATAATGTAATAGAAATTGGTTGGATTTTATGTTTTAGCCTGCTACCCCAGATAAATCGTTGGTTGAAAAAATCACTGTCATGTTTGGAGTTAACGATGCTCTGTGGGTGGTCTTATCTTCCACTTATTATGCAGCACGAACATCTATGGTTTCAACTTTACCTAAAATAATTGAAAAGATAGGATTGGATGCAGAATCAAAAGTTCTGAAAAATCACATCTATCTTTTTTATTCGATGTTATTACCAATATCAATAATATCATTTATTTTTATGAAAGATTTGCTGCTTTTAATGGGTGTTAGCTATGCCGATTTGGATTTTTATACACCTTATTTTAGGCTGTCAATTATTTCTATTCTTTTTTCTGCACCGTGGGCGATTTTTATACCATCTTACTTAAGAGCTAGAGGTAGAAGTAAAGAAGCTTTATTCTTGGATCATTCAATTGCATGGTCTATGTTAGCTGGGATCTTTATTACTACTCATTTATTCAAACTCGGAGTCAATTATGCATTAGTAGTTAATATTATTACTAATTCAATTCCTTTATATTGGTTCTTAATTAAAAAGCCAATTCCAAACTTCTTTTCTAAAGGATTTGAATTCTCATTGACTGAAATTAAAAGTTATTGGAAAATAGTCAAATGGGAGTTGGTAAGAAGACTCGCTCCTAGATTAGCTGCAGTAATTGGAGTTTCTTTGATGATTAAAGTAGATCCAATCTATGCAGGAATCAAGTATTGGGTATCAAATCTATTAACTCTAGCTGAAGGCTGGGTTGATGCATCCGCTGGATTACTAAACTCTCATGTTTCTCGTAACTTTGGATTAGATGAGCCCAAACCGGAAATGGATAATGAGTTTATTTTTAAACGATCAGCAATCGGTTTAACTTTAACTATGTTTGTGATTTATGCAATAGCATTTTACGGCTTAAGATTCTTGCCGGAAAACTTGTTTAATGGAGTAATTTCACCAGTTATCTACTTGTTTGCTTTTATTGAAATCTTGGCTAAATTGCGATATTATAGCTGGTTATCGATTAGTAGAACCTATCGATTGGATTTAAACCATGCGGCACAGTTGTTTTACGCAATACCAACTGCGATATTAACTCCAACTTTGCTCTGGCTCTTCTTGAACAATTTAAGACTAGGTTTTGAATCAATCTTTTTAGTTGGAGCAATTGTATCTGTTGTTCAGTTGATTTTGACTGAATTTTTCTTCAAAAAGAACTTAAAATAAAGTTGAATCGTTAAATAACTTTGAAATTGTTGACGGTTTTGATTTTTTAAAATAAATAGTTTATAATAGTAACAGAAAAAATAATTAATTCAAAAAAGGAGAACAATCCATTGAAAAAACTAAATAAAAAATTGGCTGGAGTAGTAGCAGTAGGTTTGACTGTCGCTCCTGGAATTTTGGCAGCAAGTACAGCTGTCCTAAACACACCTGTAGTACACGCTGAAGAAAATAAACAGGTGGACGTAAAAGCGACAGCAACGATTGCCGATTCTGTCGCCAAGGGGAATACTGGTAATGTTTTTGGTCAAGCCTATAACTTGAACCTTACTGTACCAGATTCAGTTAAGGCTGGTTCGACTGTATCAATCACAGTAGATAATCTTCCTCTTTTGTTTGGTTCAGGAAGTGTTTCATCTGCGGATGTAACTGTTGATAATGTTGTTATTGGTAAGATTACTTTGAAGAAAAGTGTAAACCAAAGAAATCAACAAATCAGCACAAAAACAAACTTGGATCAAAAGAAATCTGAGAAAATCACTGCTGGTGGTGGACATTATGAATATGAACTAGTATTCAATGAAAAAGCTGGAGGTTATAAGAATAAGGAAGTTATCTTTAAATCTTCAAGCGAAGGGAATGTATTCACTGCAGTTTCTAAAGATGTAACAGTACCAGCAAAAATCACTGTCAACAACAAAGAAGTTGCTAAAAAAGATGTAACAATCAAACCTAGTCCAAAACAGGATACAAAAGCAAAACCGTCAACAGTAGATCTTTCTACTAACACTCAACTCACAACTTCAACAGATGGTAGCGTTAAGTACTTCCTAGGTTTGGGAATTCGTCCATTGGATCAAGATTATGGTGTAGGCACTAAGATCACTGTTAATCTTCCAAAAGATTCTATGATGAGTTTTGAAAAAGGTGACGTTGAATCTAAAGAGATTTCAATTATCCCATCATTCAACTCTGATTCATTTGCGAATGAAAATGGTGTATATCTTGCTGATGTAAATCCAGTTAAGGTTGCGGTTTCTGAAGTAACAAAAGATAAAGTTGTTTTTGAAGTTAAGGAAGGAACTCTTAAACGTGTTCAATACTATGTAATTAACTCAGAAAACACTCCAATTTCGTTCAGATTGACTGAAAAATCTGCAGGAAAACTTTCTGCTGACGGAAAATCATTTGGTCCAGAGACAATCACCTCTTCTATTACTACAAAAGAAGGCAAGGTGAATGCAACAGATGTTAATAGCTCTTCTATCCGAGTTAATGGTGCAGCTATGACAGCTAAAGGTGTTCAAGATTTGATTAACAGACCAACTAAACCGGCTGAGAAAAAATCTTACACTACTCGTTGGATCACAATGGATGGTGATAAGGAAGTTAAACTTAAAGAGGATGCAAAAGGCGATAAAATCATGGATCCTGACACGTTTGACAACTACAAACTTATCAAAACTGATACCAAAGAAAACGTAACAACTTACATCTACGAAAAAGTTAAAACTTTTACAACTGACTGGGTTGAAGAAGTGACTACTAAAGACGACCAAGGTAAAGAAGTTAAGTCTGAAATCAAGCTTAAAAACCAAGCCATGGGAGAAAAAGTAGAAGAAGCTGGAACTTTTGAAGGATTCACCTTTGTCCGTACTGATACTGATAAAGATGGAAACGTAAAACACGTCTTCAAGAAAACTGATGCTAAAAAAGTAACTACAACTTGGGTTGAAGAAGTTACTTCTAAGGATAAAGACGGAAAAGAAACTAAAACTGAGAAAGAACTTAAAAAACCTCTAGTAGCAGAAAAAGCTGGCGAGGCTGGAACTTTTGAAGGTTATACTTTCCTTCGTACTGATACTGATAAAGCAGGTAATGTGAAACACGTCTTCAAGAAAGGTGCTGACACTAAAACACCGGATAAGAAAACTGCTGTAAACACAGGTGCATCTGCTGGTAAAATTATCCTTCCGTTGTTGGGACTTTCTGCTCTTGGTGGAGGAGTTGGTTACCTAGCTAAACGTAAAAGCAAAAAATAAAACTTAAAGAGGAGATTTTAAATCTCCCTTTTTTGTTTGACTTTTTTCGAATAATGACTTACAATAAATAAAGAAACTCAAAGGAGGAACAAAATGGCAAAACAATTACCAACAGGTAGAGGGTTGTTCATTGCAGAAAAATCTTCGACAATGGAAAGCTTTAAAGGAGTCTATGATTCCATTGCAAGCACTCTTCCTTATACCTTGGATTTTGCAAAGTTTCATGGTCATGTTGTTGAACTAGCTCCACCTCAATTTTATAATCCTGCGTGGGGTGGGAATGATTTAGATCAACTTCCAATGATTCCAGAAGAATGGAAGTATATTCCAGCAAAAGATATTGATATGAAGACCAAAAAAGAGGTTGGTCCAGTTGATAAACTTTATCTGCATGTCAAATCAATGATTGAATCAGGTGGCTATGATTTTCTTGTTTGTGGTACTGACCCGGAACGTGAGGGCAATCTAATCTTCGATGCATTCTTGAGTACCCTAGAACCACGATTCCAGGCAATTAAAAAGTATCGTTTTTGGAATAATGGTACAACTGCAGTAGAAATTGAAAAAGCATTTCGAGGTTTGTTGTCTTACGGTGATATCATCAGCGGGACTATGACAGTTCAAAACCTAAGTGATGCAGCTTTATTGCGAGCTAAGATGGATTGGCTTATTGGGCTTAATAGTACAAAAGTTGTAAGTACGAAATCCGGTTTTTGGCATAGTACAGGTCGTGTTCGTAATGTAATTGAAAAAATTGTTGTTGATAGGGAAGTTGCAATTCAAAACTTTGTAGCAGAACAATTCTTCACAGTAAAATCAAACTTTGAACAAGATGGTAAAACTTATCAAGGTGTTTTGATTGATAAGGAAACCGGGCAACCTAGACGATTTGCAAAAAAAGAAGAAGCTGAAACCTTTATGGCTTCCTTGGACAATTTAAGTGCAGAGATTTCTTCTTTAACTAAAACAGTTGAACGTACTCGTCCTAAAGCTAATACAGAGAATGGATCTATTGGATTCTTCTCAATTGATTCTCTACAAGGTGCTGCTGCACGTGTATTCGGTATTAGCAAGACGGATTCTCTGGCTGCAGGTCAAAGTCTTTATGAAAAGAATATAATGACTTACGCTCGTACAGACTCAGCTTATATCACAACTGATGATGCATCTGGAATCGCCAACCTTTTCCCTGTAGTTCGCAATGTTCCTGAACTTGCACAAGTGGTAACACCTTCAAGTGCTCAAGTAGATGAATTCTTGAAGAATAAAAAGTATGTAAACAACAAAGAAGTTCGTGGTCACTCGGCTATCCTTCCTTTGCCTGGGAACAACTTTAACTACAATTCTTTAACTGAAACAGAGAAGAAGATTTTGTACTTGGTTGCAAGATCTGTTGTTCTTCCTTTTATGCCTGATCGGGTATCTGAAAAAACAAAAATCGAAACTAAAATTGGAGATAATGTTTTTAGAACTTCTGGATCTATTCTTTTAGATGAAGGTTGGTCTGCACTTGTTCCAGAATTTTCAAGTCGTGATGTTGAACTTCCTGCATTGAAAGAGGGTGCTGTATCCAAAGTTGATTACAATATTAATGAAGGATGGACTACTCCACCAGAACGATATACCGTTGATAGTCTTGGATCTATTTAGTTAATGTTCATAGATTGATTTCATCTGATGAAGAGAAAATTGCTATGCAAAAAGCTGAAGGGATTGGTAGACCATCTACTCGTACTGCAATTATTGAATCTTTGATTGACCTGGATAGAATTACCTGCTCAGGAAAAAAACAAGTGTATGGAGCAACTCCTTTCGGTATTGAAACAGTTAAAAACTTGAAGAATTCTGAAATCGTATCTCCACATCTTACAGCTAAATGGGAAATTCGTTTGCAAGATGTAGAAGATGGTAAACTTCAAGCAGATGATGTTTACAAAGAAATTGTTCAATACACTGAGCTTATTGTTAAATCCCTAAAACGTCTAGACTTTTCATTCAGCGAAATCCCTTCTTATGCTAAAAAAGATGCAATTGCAACTTTTAGCGATGGAAGTAAGGTTTATAAGTCTTCTTCTGGAGCATTCTATGACGAAGAATTCCAAGAATGGATGAATGAGAAGAATGAGGCGGAAAAGGAAGGTTATCCTGTCCCACAATTTAGAGGTTTTTATTTGCAAGCAATGTTGGACAATGATAAGATGAAGTTTAAATCAAAACTTACTGATAAAGAAGTTAAAACAATGGTTGAAGGTGGTCAGATTGAAAAAGAAATCATCTGGAAACAATACGGAAACCAAACTAGTAAAAAGCTTCTTGAAATCGGGGCGGATAAACGCATGAATTTTGTGAAGACAGAATCAAATCAACAAATCCAAGAATTTGATGCTAACGGTACTTTAATTGTTCAAGTGGATGGAGCCAAGGACGGAAAACCGTATCGATTCTATCTTGTTGGAGGACGAGATTCTAAAATTCAGGTTTATGGTTATGTTGCAAGTAGATTAATCAAGCCAGAAGAATTTACTAGTCTACTACAAGGTAATGAGCTTAAGGTTGATGATTTGAAGAGTAAGAAAGGTGAACCATTCCCGGGTACATTATTCTTTAATAGTTCAACAAATCGTATCGAAATCAAGTTTTCTGAACCAGAAACAGATGTACTATTCTCTGAACCTGGTGCAGTGATTGAGAAACGAAAAGCTAAAAGTGGTGATTACTATTATTTAGTAAATAGTATCTATGTTCCTTTGGAGAAAGCAGGTCACAAGTTTTCAATAGATGAATTGATTATCTTGGCTAAAACTAAAGAATTGGCTCTATCTGATCTTTGGTCAGAGAAGAAACAAAAAACTTATGCAGCAACCTTATACTTCGAAGCCAACAAACTATCACAACGTTTTGAATAATAATTTTATAAAAAAGAGGTATTACAACAAATGAAAATGATTTACACTGGAGAAACTAAACTATATCGCAAAAAAACTCAATACAAAGTTCGAATGATGGGATTTGAAGTTTGGTTGAAAGAAGCTGAATTTCTAAAAGCTGTAAAAGACGGACATGTTTTCCGGAAAGCCAATAAACCTTTCACTGAGAAAGAGTTGAAAGCCGCTTAAAAACAATAAAAAACAGGTAGATTCTAATTCTATCTGTTTTTTTGACATTGAATAGCTTATTATAGTGATAGCAAATAAATTATTTTCATTAGGAGAAAGAAAGAATGAATAACAAAAAAGTGATTGCCGGGATTGCAGGAGTTTCAATTTTGGCTACAGGAGCTCAATTAGCTAAACCGGTACTTCCTTTAACTCAAACAGGAGTTGTTTCGCATGCAGAAGGCAGAGAAGTTGGTAATGTAACCGCAACTGCAAGGTTAAATTATGAAGAGGGTAGTGGCTACAACTATACAAGACGAGACACATGGTCCGTTAATGTTAATGTTGGTGAAAGAGTAAAAGAAGGTGATAAAATAACATTCCAAAACTCAAACCTAGATCCAAAGAGTTTAAATGATCAAGAAATTAGATTGAGTGATGGAACAGTTGTTGGTAAGATTAAAGTATCTCCAAACAATGCATACTTTACTGTCGGTGGGCAAAAGTACCGTTATGTGGATTTTAATGATGAAACTTTAAATAATCAAAGTTCAGCATTGTATACAACTAATATTAATGGTCGTTTGAATCCAGGTCAGGAGGCATTAACCCCACAAACAGAACTTCTTTATGATTATGAGATTGTATTCAATAAAAAAGCGGAAGAATACGATCATTTCGAGTTTAAGTTTGGTTTAACTAACTCCCCAACATCTATTGTTTCTTCAAACAACACTGTAACTAATACAGCAAAAATCACTAAAGGTGGAACAGAATTAGCTCATGCTTCATTTTCTAAAAATGGCGATGAGTTGGAAAATAAAACAAAGAGTATTGATCCGACAAATGCTTATGTGAATAACACAAGCACTGGTTTGGATAAAGGTTCTCTTGGTGGTATTATTAAAACAGATTCAGCCCATCCATTGAAAAAAGGTGATAGAATAACTTTTGAATCAAAATCTGATAGTGGATTTAAGTTTAAATTAGATGATAAGTACAGAGTTGGATCTATCATTTCTTAGGGGCATGGACGAAATAATAACCGTGGTACAGCTAAGTTTAACTCTCATGGAGCATTGATTGTTCAACAAAATTACTTCAGATTGAAAGTTGTTGAATCATCTCCAGATAGAATTGTGCTAGAAGTTATGAATGATAGTTATTCTGAAGATATTGGATTGCTATTCCCTGTTCTAATTACAGATACTTCTGGATATGACAGAGATTCAAACAGAATTAATAATATCAAACTTTATTCTAAAATAAAATCATCTGATGCTCAAGCTTCAGACGATAAAACACTTGATTTGAGTATAAACGTTAGAGGTGTTGATGTAAGCGGATCAGGCGTTCTGATTCAGTATAAGACAACTCAATGGATTAATGAGGAAACTGGTTCGTCAATCAAGCCTTCAACTGTTGCAGAGAAATCAGAGCCTGCTGGAACAATTGAAGATTATACTTTTGTAAGAACAACTACAAGTAATAATGGAGCAAGTGTAAATCACTACTTCCGTTATACGCCAAGACCAAAGTATTCACTTATTACAGAGATGAGAATTCTGTTGACCTGAAAGATAAAGTTGCTGGAATTGAAGCTGCTAATACTATTGAAAGATTCCCTGGATATCATTATTTAAGAACTGAGACTGATTCGAATGGGAATAAGATTTTAGTTTACCATAAAATCGAAACTGAATACGTTGGTCATGATGATCCAAATCATAGCGTACTTTTCACTAAAGTAGAAGGGGAGCAAGATAAACGTGAATTCCCGGGCTATAAGTTTGAAAGAACAGAAGTTCGAGATAATGAAGATAGAGTTCATCATTACAACAAATTGTACACAATCTTTAAGGATGAAAACGGTAAAGAAATTAAGCGTGTTCCTGGTATCTTAAATGATCAAGATTTCGGAGATCTCCCCGGTTATAAATTGATTCGTGTGGACACTGATAATAATGGAAACAAGATCCCAGTTTATCATAAAATTGTAACTAAGTTTGTTGGTCACGATGGAAACTCTACAGCTACAATAAAAACAGTTGAGGGGCTGGTAGATAAAGAAACGATTGCAGATTACAAGTTTGATAGAACTGAAACCGAATCTAATGGAGATCGAATTCATCACTATAACAAACTGTATACCATCTTTAAGGATGAAAGTGGTGCTGTAATCAAACGAGTTCCGGGTGTTGGCGCAGAACCAGGTGAACTGCCAGGCTACAAACTTATTCGTGTGGATACTGATAATGATGGTAACAAGATTCCGGTTTATCATAAAATCATGACTAAGTTTGTTGGTCATGACGGCAACCAAACTACTGAAATTAAATCAGTAGAGGGGCTTGTAGATAAGGAAACTATTGCAGATTACAAGTTTGATCGCACCGAGATGGCTGAAAACGGAGATCGTATTCACCACTATACAAAACTTTATACAATCTTTAAGGATGAAAGTGGTGCAGTAATCAAACGTGTTCCGGGTGTTGGTGTAGAACCGGGTGAACTACCAGGCTACAAACTTATCCGTGTTGATACGGACAAGGATGGTAATAAGATCCCAGTTTATCACAAAATTATGACTAAGTTTATTGGTCATGACAGTGATCAGGAGAGCGTAATCAAAACCGTTGAAGGTTTGGTTGAAAAAGAAACTATCAAGGATTGGAAGTTTAATAGAACTGAAACTTTAGATAACGGTGATCAAGTTCATCATTATGACAAAGTTTATACTATTTATCGAGATGAGAACGGAAATGAAATCAAACGTATTCCTGGATCAAATCCAGATGAGAAGTTTGGTGATATCCCGGGTTATAAGTTAATTCGTGTAGACACAGACAAAGATGGAAACAAGATCCCAGTTTATCACAAAATTATGACTAAGTTTATTGGTCATGACGGTGATAAATTGATCACGATAAAAACTGTCGATTCTGAAGTTGATAAAGAAGATATCAAGGGCTATAAGTATCTAAGAAGTGAGACTGCTGAAAACGGAGATCGAATTCACCATTACAACAAAACTTATACAATTTCTACTGATGAAAATGGTGCAGAAATCGGACGCAAAGAGGGTGTCGATGGTGAGTTGGGAGATTTACCAGGATATAAACTTATTCGTGTGGATACGGATGAGAATGGTAATAAGATTCCGGTTTATCACAAAATTGTAACTAAGTTTGTTTATAAAGTTGGAGACAAAGAAATTGTTATTAAAACAAAAGACGGTCTTGTAGACAAAGAAGAAATCAAAGGTTACAAGTTTGAAAAGACTGAAGTCGATGAAAAACTAGGTGATAGAATTCATTATTATACTCCTGTTTATACAATTTACAGAGATCAAAATGGCAATGAGATTACAAGAATTCAAGGTGTAGATGAAGATCCGATGAATATCAATGGTTATAAATTGATTAGAATTGAAAAAGATGATAAAGGGAACAAGATTCCAATTTACCACAAAATTGTAACTCGATTTGTAACCTTTGATGGTGATAAAGAGATCGTTCTTCAAACAAAAGACGGCATTGTTGACAAAGAGGAAATTAAAGATTATAGATACGTCAAATCAATGGACGATAAAGAATTAGGCGACAAGATTCATGTTTATAAGCCTTTGTTTACAATTCTAAGAGATGAGAACGGTAACGAGATTAGTAGAACTAAAGGAATTGTTAAACCTGGCGAAATCCCGGGTTACAAACTTATCCGTGTTGATACTGACAAAGATGGCAATCAAATCCCGGTTTACCATAAACTAATCACTAAGTTTATTGCTACAGACAATGGAGAAGATGAACTTCTTAAAGTTGTTGAATCTGTTGTTGCCAAAGAAGACTTTGAAGGGTACAAGTTTGAAAAACTGAAATAGATAAAGAAAGTGGAGACACAATCCATAGATATTCTGTTATCTATACTATTCTTAAAGATGATAAAGGCAATGTAATTAAAATGGTAAAAGGTAAGGTTGCACCTGATGAAATTCCAGGTTATAAACTTATAAGGATTGACGTTGACGAAAACGGAAATCAGATCCCAGTTTACCATAAAATTGTTACCAAGTTTATTGCCAAGTACCCGGATAAAGAAATTGTTCTCAAAACTCTTGATGGAGAACAACCTAAAGAAGAAATCAAAGGTTATCAATTTGATAAAACTGAAAAAGATGAAACTTTCGGTGATTCTATCCATTATTACACCCCACTCTCTGAAGATGATGGAGAATGGACAATAATCAAAGATGAGTTTGGTAATATCATCAAAACTATCAAAGGTAAAGTAAGTCGAGATGATTTAGCTAACTTGATGGACGGATATAAACTCATCCGGGTCGATGTTGATGCTAATGGTAATTTGATCCCAATTTACCACAAGATTGTAACTCGATTTGTTGTAGAAAAAGATGGTAAATTAGTAACCTTTAAAACTTTGGATGGAACCAAACCAAAAGAAGATTTTAATGATTATGAATTCATCAAGACTGAAACAGATAAAGAGTTGGGAGATACAATTCATCACTACAAGATGAAACCAAAAACAGCAGACAAGAAAAAATCTGTTGAAACTGGTGCATCTGCTGGCAAGCTTATCGCTCCAATTCTAGGATTGGTGGCACTTATCGGAGCTATTTCTTATAAAGTCTTTGGTAAGAAAAGAATAAAATAATTCAAAACAAAAGAATGATAGATTAAATCTGTCATTCTTTTTTATAATTAAAATAAAAGTATGCTTTAACAAGCTAAGAAAGAAGGTTTTTATGTTAACTACAAAGAATAAGAAAGTTGAAAATCAATTTACCAAAGATTTGAAAAAAGTTCGTGAAATGATTTCAGATGGTTCTATGCTAGAAATGGTTTATGATTTTGTTAATTCGAGTAAAGAGTTTTTAGAAAAGTCCCCATTCATAACTGTATTCTGGAGTCGTTCTGAAGATTGTCTTTATTTTATTGCAGGTAAAGGATATAAAATCAAGATGTCCTATGGCGCATATTCTAACATTGGTGATTATATCCCGGTGCTATCATTAACTAATATGAATATTGCTAATATTCTTGGGAAGAATAAGAAATCTGATAACCAAGAAAAAGAAATTAAATCTATTTTGCAAGATAAAATGGATAAGAATTTTGTAGCTTATGATGTGGAATTAATGAAAGCTCAATTCGATTATTCCTTTTCTGCTATTGGTACAGAATTTAATATTCCTATTGATTACTATCCAAAAAATCTACTTATATCAATGTTTCAAAAAAATAGATTTGACGTTGGGAATTGTCAGAGTTTTCCAATTTTAGATGATGATGGTGTATTGTATAGCGGCTTAGATTCCGTTAGATACTTTGTCTTTGAAATCTTTGCCGATATTATTTTGGATCGGGATGGTTCAGTTTTAAATCTTCCTTTAAAACGTGTTGTGACTTTTTTACATCAAAATTACAATAACTTTGATTATCGTTGGGAAGAGTTGAATAGGATTTTATCTTCTGATTTTGAAACTAATTATACAAAAATTGTTATTGATGATTTACGAACATTGATCAATAAAACTGGAGGTCTTTTACACTCTACTCATAATCACCAATTTAATGACGAGATGCAGGCATTTATTCCGGATATGGATGATGCAATAAAAGTCTTCCTTAAATCTTCCGACCAAGATGATTTGAAGAGAATTTATTTGCAATTTTTCAAAGAGTTTGAAAAATTACCGGTTAATTGGTTTACATTCTTAGGATACAACGATCGTTCTGTGAGTTTTTTCAACAATGTCTTCAATGTAGAGAAATCACCAATCTTAAATTGCTCAATTCAAACCTTTAATAAAGTTGATTTGATTGAAGTTTTGAGTTTGATTAAGTTTGAAAACGGCATTGTTTTAAACTTGTTTGGTAGAAATGGGTTGCCCTACATTGCATCGTTGCAGCCAGAAGGTAATTATTATAACAACACTTTTTGTTATAATGAAAAACTAGATCTTTTATCAATTAAAGATACTATTTTGTACACAACAAAGAAACAAAATAAATTAATTGATTTTTTTACTTGAAAAACTTTTCACTAACCAACGATGTTAGAGATACACTATTGGGGGTCAAATCTCTACCATTGGTTCCATGGAAGAAATAAAAAGAAAGCAGGCTAATAAGTCTGCTTTTTATAATTAGAATAAAAGCCTATAAAAAAGGCAGAAAGAAGGTTAAAGAATAATTATGAAAAAACAAGTAATTGCTACTGCGGTAGTAACAAAAACAAAATCGGTTTTAGTCCTTTTGGATCCTAAAACTATGAAAGGTGGAATCTACCTCCCTGGATCTGAAAAAGTAGAATTGGATTCTGTAGCTGTTGAAGGTGTTGAAATGGTTTCTCTAAACGAAGCTCATCTAAAAGCTTATAAAAAGTATTCACGTTTTATCACTTTCGGACGTTCAGATCAAACTTATCTAGTTCGTGAGATTATGGAAGGTGCATCACAGGAAAATCTTTATAAAATCTATGATGGAATTGTAAACAATTTTATCGCTGGTTTTAAATTGAATCCTAAACCTCGTTCTCTTTTTGGAAACTTCGAATTGGAAAACATCTTCAGACAAGGGACTCTTCCAGAAGAAGTTTTATCTCGTCTTGGAGAATCCATCGAACCACTAGACATTGATCCGAACAGCTCTAAAAAACTTTCTGAAGCTGAATTAGAAAGTTTAGTAACTTTTGCAATTAAAAGAGCCAAAGGTACTGCGGTGGTTTTCAATCATCCATTTTCTCAAGGTGAATTCACTCAGATGTCAGCGATGATCGAACGATATCTGGCTAGTGGAGAGTACTTTTATTCTCAAAATGGATCAAAACTTGCTACAAGTGCATTAACTCAGGCTCATTTGAAAAATCGAAAACCATTTGTGAATCATAAAAGTTCGAAGTTCAAATGGAACTTAAATGGGGTAGATGTATTGTCTGTTATCCCTGAAGTCTGGAAATCTGAGCTTTTAGAATTTTCATCTAAGATGGAAGCGGCTCATGGAGAATACTTGAAGAGACTTTCTTCTGGTGCTTCAGATCGTGATGCAAGTTCTGTTTTCAAAGAAATCCCATTCCCATCTGTGAGTTTTCAACTAAATGACAGTCTTGCAATTCAATCTGGTGGTGGTGGTTTGCACACTAAGAATAATGAAAAAATTATTCGTCGAAGCAATGTACATCATCATGATATTGAAGGTGCGTATACTGCAATGATTTTGGCTATGGGTGTATTTTCTCCTGAAATTGAAGAAATCTATAAAGGTTTCCGTGATGATAAGTTTGCCTACAAAAAACTTAAAAAAGCTTTAGAAAAATCATTCGATGAAGGATCGGTTTCAGTTTCTCAGATTGCTTACTATGCGGAAACCTTGGAAATTAAAATCAGTAAATCAATTTCAATTGGTGAGTTGATGGAAATTATTTCAAAAGGTGTGGATGCAAGTAAACTAGCAACAAACAAACCTACCGGTGTTGCAGACCAACTTGGTACACCACTATACAATCCAATTGGGATGATTGAAGCTCGAATTGTTCTACAAATTGTTCTTTATGATTTGGCTAAACGTATTGTTAATGCCGGTGGTGAAGTTTTGTCTATTAACACAGACGGACTATTCTGGTGTGATAATAATGTTGTTGATTTTTCTGTTGTTGAAGAGTGGTCATCGTTTTGGGGGCTTGCGATTGGTTATGATAATGTACCTAATTACATTGCTAAAAGCGATAATGACCGCCTCCTTCTTGATGAGAACAAGAACATTATTGAAGCTGCTGGAGATGATCTAGTCCATCAAAGTTTCTCTAATTTGTTTAAATTAGGAACAAAACCTCTTGTTGTTGACCGGGTTATCGCTCAAAAATTGATTCATCCAGAACTCTCACTTCTTGATTTGTTAAAGAAAGAAGTTGCCACTGGAGATGTTTCAGCATTTATGTTCACTAGTAAGGCTCAACGTCATACAAAAACAATTGTGAATATGGAAGTTTCTGCTCGAATTAATCGATTCTTGTTAACTAAATCTGGTGATTCAATCAGAACTTATCTGGTAAAAACGGAAGCAATTGGTAAACTAACTAATGTTCCAGATTCACCAGTTCGAATTTTTAATGATAAAATTCCAACTGAATTACCAGAAGACTTGAATCTAGAAGCATATCTTCAATTGATTGAGACAGTATACTCTCACTGGGACTAAAAAAGAAAGAGATGGTTTAAATCATCTCTTTTTATTTGTGATTAATTTTTAAAGTTTATAACTTTATAATTAAAAATAAAACCGGGAAATAACGGTTAAGAAAGAAGGAAAATTATGATTACCACCGACAATTTAGAAACCCAGAATTCTGGAAAAAAATTCAATATGAAAAGGAAGCTTTTTGATACAATTAAGTTTTTTTAGAATCTTTATTAAAAAAATCTTGAAATTGATAAAAATTCATTTGATTTGTTTATGGAGATGTTTCTAAAACAGATGATTAGATTAAAGTTTAATTCATTTATTAAACCAAAAAGAGAAGTTAAAATTGTTGATTTTTGATTTTGGTGATAGATTAAAAAAACTTTCACAGTCTAAATTATATAGATTTTTTTAGCTGTTGCTGATGGTCTAAGTTTGAGAGAGCTAAAAGAAATTGGATTCAATCTTCCTACTGTTCCATTTGGAATTGGATTTAATGAAGATAAGACGTTTGTAATCTTACCTAATGAATTTCATTTTTTTCTTATGAAGAAGATGAGTTTTTCAAAAATCAAAGATTTTAAGAAAGTTCAATGAGTTTTTTTCTTTGCAATCAAAATTGATTTTGGATAATTTAGTATTATATAAAGTTTCAAAATTAAACAGATATCATGAGGTTTTTTTGACAATTCAACTTTTTTTCATTTAAGATCAAGGATGGTATTAATTCTGAATGGTTTTTATGAAGAGATTTATAAAAAGTTTGAGAATTATATAAAAAAAGAAATCCAATACATTATTAATGTCCGTACAGAAGATTATTCAATGTTGTTATCAGATCAGTTTGATGATAAACTGTTGCGTGATTTAACAATTAGATTAAATGCTACAAAAGAAATCTTTCGGAATTAAATAAATTGTTTGAAGAGGTCAAAAATTGATCTCTTTTTCTATATAATTAAAAAAATAAAAAAACAAAAAAAGAAAGAAGGAAAGATCAATGATTACAGGTGATACACCTCTAAAAAGAAAAAAACTGCTCTTGCTGAAACTTATGAAGAATCTCTAATTGAAACTATTAATTTTTTAGTCGAGATGAAAAAGAAAAAACTTCAAAAAGTTGAAGTGAAGAATTATTTGGATGAAATGAAATCCAGTGTACGCTTAAACTTTGATTCTTTTGAAGGTTCTTACGCTCATCGTAAACAAATTCAATATAAAAAAGATTTCTTTAAACGATTTAAGGGAAGTTCACTGTTGGATTTAAAGGGATACGGAATTACTTTATTTAGTCCAGCTTTTGAGCTTAACTTTCAAGAAGGAAATCCACGTCTCGGATATCCATCTCCCATGAAAGAATCTAGTTATAAGGATTCTATCCTAGTAACTTTTTTAGGACGACCAAAGTTTTTCACTGAAGGTTTAAAATTATCAGGTCTAAGTTCCCAAACAAATTCAATCTTTTCAGTAAATTCTATCTATGAATTTTCTGTAAGCAAAGAAAATGACAAGGATTTTTTTGAATCCTTCTATAAAAGCTTGGAAGGTTACAGGAAGAGAACTATCAATGATAAAATCGATCTTCTAAAATCTGATTTGGTTGATTTGCTAAAATTACCAATTTCTAATTCAAAAGATTCTAGAATTCTTAGACTTCAAAAAGTTAGAAATTATTTCGGACTGGAACTTTTAAAGGTAGATGATCTTACTGAAGCTGTTTTAGATTCATAAAAAGAGATGAATAATTGTTCATCTCTTTTTTCGTTTCTTAATTGATTACATCTTCAATTAACTCTATGTATTCTTCTTTATTAATCGAATCATTCTTTAATAGCTCAGTTAAGGCTGTTATTTTTTTCTTTAATTCAGACTCATTCTCAGATTTAACCACCTCTTTAACTGTATCAGTATGATGTGTTTCTTTTTTTGTTTCAGGGGCGGATTTTTTTGTCTCGTAGTCTCTTCTCGCTTTGTTGAATGCTTGGTCGAAGGTTCTCGCATCTCTCATCCATAGATCATCGATTTTGAAATCATTTCCAGATCCCGGGATGGATAGAGTATAAGAAGAAAAGATTCCCCCTTCTGGATTTCCTCCAGCAATTTGGTGAAAGTAAACTTCTTCTCGTTGTGTTAAACCAAAATCACCTAACAACCCACGATTCAAGACTAGAACTCTAATATCAGTTATCACGGCAAGAGCCTTTCGTCCTCTATACCTGCAAGGTGTTAAACAATAAACTTTTTCTCCTTGTGTTAGGTACTTTGGTAATGCCTTTAGTTCTAATTTTACGCCAAAAAGAGTGGATCTCCAAAAAGGTTTTTGGATTCGTTGTTTTTCTCCCAGCTTTAATAAGACTTTGTAATAAGCTAACTCCCTTTCCTTTTGCAAATTCAGCCCTCCTGTTCGAATAGTTTAAAAACTATTCCTCTTATAAATTATAACTTCTTTCCTGGTTTCTTTTTTTTGAAAAAAATAAAAAAGGTAAAACTTTTACCCTTAGAGGTTTAACAAATAGACACATCCCAAAACATCTTGATAAAAGAAAAAGACTAGTAAACTAGCCTTTTTTAATGATATGCTAAATTCTAACTTGGAAACATTGGAAGTGCACCACTAAAGATTGGAATCAAAGAATCCAACCTAGAAGTTTTTAACTTCTGAATCTATTGTAACAAAAGAATCAAACCATGTCAACAAAAAAGTTTTTGTTATAATTAAAATAAAAAAAGCCAATTTATTTGGCGGAAAGAAGGTACAAAAATGAAATTAGAACTAGAACATTGGGTTAAACTCATCGAGGAGCAAATGCCATCGATTCAGGAAGAACCTGGTCACTTTATCAATAATCCACTCTCTGCATTAAAATTAGCAGATTGGTGTGAACGATTCAAGAACATTGTTGAAAAAAATAAAAAAGAAAACGGTGGTGAAATCCGTTTTGCCGTTTTTGATTTAGAAACGACTGGACTTCATTCAGCAGAGCAGTTCGCTACTGGTATTGGTGGTATCACTGATATTGGTGCAAGTATTATCAAAAACGGTCAATACTTGGGGAATGAAGTTTTAGAAGATGGGACTCAAATTGATGGTGAAAATCCTTTTGAATTTGATTCATTGTGCAATCCGGGAGTTCAAATTCCAGACAATGTTGTTGAATTGACTGGCATCACTAATGAAATGGTAGAAGACGCTTCTCCACAAAAAGAAGTGTTATCAGAATTTCGTGACTTTGTAAAAGGTTCGATTTTGGTTGGTCATAACATTGGTGATGATCAATTTTGCACTCGTGGATTTGATGTGAAGCTAGTTTATGGTCCGATTGCAGAAGTCCAATTTGGGGATTCTACCGATGAAATTCTTGCCAATTCAATTGATACACTTCCATTGTTTACAAACTTGATTTCTGGAGTTTCTCATACGAATGAAGAGTTCGGGAAACGATTGGGGGTTAAATTGGTAGGGGCTCACCGTGCTATTCCAGATGTTCGAGTTAATGCGATTTGCTTTTCTAAGCTGTTGCCGATTTTGCTTGAAACACCAGTAGAAGAACTCCGTGAACACGCCAATAAATTACTTGAAAAAGGTGAGCATATTGTCACTCATATTCAAGTAGGAGCTAATATTGTCGATGGAGAACTGCACCAATGGGGTGAATTTGGTATCAAACTGGATCCAAGTCACTTAAAGCTTAAAGGTCGTAAACGTACAATCATTGTTCGTTATGATTTTGATGCAGATCAATTTGTTTTTGAAGAAACTGAACTAAAAGATCGTGTTATTTCTCCAGCTGAGTTAGCAGAGTATCTCACTCCGAAAGATTTAGAACGACAATCTTGCATCTTGCGTGGTGTAAATTCGTTTGAATCCATTCTGGAAGAGTTGAAGAAGCCAATTGAATTTTAAAAAGCAGCTATTAGCTGCTTTTTTGTTAGTTTAATTTTGCCCAATCCCATTCAAATAATTTAAGTCCTAAAAACTTTTGTATTATTTGTAGAATTTTGATTCTGTAATCAAAAGATTCTAACCTAGGTCTTTCCATTAAACTTGCATAGTCGCTTTGAAGACTTGATATCCATTCTTCTATCAGTCTTTTACGATAATTGTCTAAAGTTTTATAAAACAACTTAAGAAATTCGTCCTCATCCATTGAAAAAGATTCTAGAACAAACCTCGCATTTGCTGTATAATCGCTTGGTGAAAGTCGATAATTAATTTCTTTTAGACGAAGATTTTTTATTAAGTATTCCGGTCTTCCAGTTAAAAGCATTTGTGCATTATTTCTAAAACCATCATCGTCGAAAGCGTTCTTTGTTGGAGTTAAAAGAATAGGATAACCTTTCTGAAAATTAAATTCGATTACTGGAGAAGTTAATTTTATTTTTGTTTTCCTTAAGCTTTCCAAAGTCATACCTTCGAACGCTTGAATAAATGAAGTTTTTTTAGCAGCTTTTTTTCGAAATTACCAATGTAATTATTTATGTTGAATCTTGCATTATTTTTTTACGAATGTTAAGTAAGCTGAAACATCTGATTCTTTCAATTTTTTTGTTTTAATTTTTTTAAGATGTTCTAAAACTTCTAAAAACCTCTGTCCTGTAATTGTTAAAGTTGGAGGATTGTGTACTTACGAGATTTTTTTCTCTTCAGTTTTAATCATTTTAAACTACCTTCTTTCTAAAAATAACTTTTTATTAGTTATAAAAACTGTTTATAAATTCTAATTAACAAAAAAATAACATTATGTTAAAACGTTTAATCAAGATTATAATAGTTCTATAAACATTAATTTGGTGGTGATTAACAATGATCAAAAATTCCTAGAGTTATAAATGAAGAATTAAAATTAGATTCCAAAGATTGGAAACATCTAACAAAAAAACAAAACTCCTTGATTTAAAGAAGAAAATTAAAAAAAGCTGACACTGTAACATTAGTAGATAGATTCTTCGATAATCACAATTGTACTTGGATAGATTTCGAATCCGAAGATGCCGGGTTTGTATGGACGTTTGAAAGATCTCAACAGTTTGGAACATCTACAATTTTAAAAGAAATTGCTATATCCAATCTCCCAAGAAATCCAAAATCTTTTTATTATTATGAAGATAATAACTGCATTCATTTATTTTCTAAGAAAAAATTATCTGGAGAATGGTTAGTTAACTCTATCTATTTTGAGGAATTTATGCTATAATTAACTAAAAGTTTAATTTAGTTAGAAAGAAGGTTACTGAATGAATAGTAATTTTAAACGAATCGCCATTGAAGGCGGGGAAGGTTCTGGTAAGAGTACTCTTATCCAGGAAATAAAGAAGCATGTTGACTTAGAAGAAAATCTTTTCTTCCGAGAACCGTATCTAGAATCAAGTGTCGCAGCTCAATTTGAAGCTTGGCGTTTAGGACTCCTTGATCTGGATGAGATTGAAGAAGTTGAATTGTTTGCTCAAGCTCGAAAAGAGTTGAATCATCGAATCATTCCTGAAATTGAAAAAGGAAAGACTATCTGGCAAGACCGTTCGATTGTTAGTAGCTTAGTTTATCAAGGTGAGATGCATTCACTTTCAAGAAATGAAATCTTAGAGATTAATTTGAAAAAAGACAAGGATTTTAAGATTCCAGATCTAGTTATTCTTATGGATGCAGAGCCACTTTATCTACAAGAGCGAATGATTGAAAATGATCGTCAGATGGATAAGATTGATGAAAAGCCTTTATGGTTCCACCAACAAATCAGAGATGGTTTCCTAGCAATCACCAAGGATTTGCCTTGTGAGTTTTTGATTCTGGATGCACTCAAACCTGCAGAAGAAAATGCTCAGATTGTTCTAGATTTTTTAGCGAATAAAAATAAGAACTAAGATTAGAAATCTTAGTTCTTTTGTTATTTTGTTTGTGATAGACCAAGAAAATCTTTGAATCGTTTTTGATTTTCTTCGATTCCATCATCGAACAGAACATCAAAAACTTCCAGATTAGGAAAACGTTCCATAAGATCTACAATTGTTTTTTCTTCTTTTGCAAGATTGAGAATTCGTTGATTAGCTTCCTCTCCACCACGTTCCTTGATAGCTTCAATAATTTTGTGATTTTCTGCTTTCACAATAACCGGGCGAATTGGATATTGTTCCTTATAAAGAAATTGACCATCGTCTCCAACGGAAACGTCTTTATAGAACCCAGCTTCTGCAACAAGTACAGTATGGTATCTCCAATTTGTACTTTTTTCAACAACTTCATCCTTAGTAATACCATAAACGTTCCCAGCAAACTCTGTGTCTTCAAATGAATTAGGAGACTTCTTGATTTCTTCACCTTGTTTTTTAGTTACAAAGTAATAATCAATGCCATCAATCTCACCTGGACGAGGATGTCGAGTTGTATAAGAGACAAGTCTTCGTTCAAGTGGGAAGATTTGAGATAGTGTTGTTTTTCCACTTCCGGACACACCGGTAATGACAATAATAGGTTTCATTTTGAACCTTCTTTCTAACCCGATAAGTAGGGTAATTTATTTTATTTTAATTATAAAAAAACTGAAGTCATAACTTCAGTTTTTTATTCTTATAATGAAGAAGTTTTAAAACCAATAATCCATGCGAAGACGAGACCGATTATAACAGGTATTACAATCATTAGGGCTATATTGATTACAAACTTAGAGTAATTTTTGGTTTCTTTCAAGAAACCTTGAGAATTACCTTGCATTTTAGCGGATGCAGCTCTTTTCGCTGACCAAATCATTCCAATCATTGTAAGAGTTAGAGCGAACACAATTAAGGCTGCTGCTAAAAATCCGAACAATACTTGACTATTCTTCCAGAAATCTTGGTCTTCTCCAAAGTATTTCGTATCAACTTTGTTTTTAGGATCTGCGAAAACTTGTTGTGCTCCAAAGTAGAAAGAAAAGAATGTAGTTAGTGTGAATAAGTAAAGTTTTGATAATTTATTTTTCAATTTTAGACCTCTTAATTTTTAAGTTTTGGATTTTGATTGACTAGTTTTTCAATTTCTGAGAACTTACTCAAGTCAATTTTATCATTCTTAGTGATGCTTGATCCTAGCTCTTCTTGAAGCTTATCAAATCGTTGCCAAAGGTCAAGTTCACTTGTATCCTTGATTTGGGTGTTTGATACAATCAAATCATTGTTTTCATTATAAACACTACGCAAGAAACTTCCATCATCCAATCTGAAGTAATTTACTTTACTTTTATTCTCTCCTGAAATTGGTGATAGCTTATAAACGCTCCCTGCTGGATCAGTATAAGCTAATGTCGAACCAATAGAATAAACTGCATAAGATTCAAAGTGATCTGAATTCTTTGTGAACGAACTAATTAAAGTTGATTCGTTTTCATAAAGAGTTTGATAGGGCTGTCATTCTCCCTGAAACTGTTTCAGTGGTTGTATAAGCCTCATTAATTCTTTTATGTTCTACAATTTTGATCCCGGATAAAATCGTTCCTGCAACAGCTAAAGTAATTAAAGAACCAATTAATAGTTTTTTTGTTCCCGGGTTCAATTTATTTAATTCTGCAAGATTTTTTGCTTTTTTATTTTCCACGTTTTTTGACCTCCTTGATGCGTCCACTTTTATTTTTAAGGTCTGTTTTTCCAATTTGATAACGGAATTCTTGTCTGGAATGATCTCTACTTGTTATCTGATAAACCTCACCATTAACACCCAGAGTGAATAAGTTTTGATAAAACTCATCCTTTGGGCTCATTTTATTAATGTCAATCACAAAGATATTGGGTTGTCCAAGAATCTTTTGTCCTAATAGGGATAAATCTTCGAAGAGGTTTTCTATACTTTTTGTTGCAATAACTAGCCGTATTCCTCGACCGTAAGCTTCTTTGAATAATGTGGAGTTTCGATTAAAGTTTTCGATTCTGTGCAAGACAGAAAGTTCTTCATCAAGGTAGAAATCCAGGAAGTATTCTTGAAGAGTTCCAGAAAACTTAATAACTTGACCTTCAGAATCTAAACGACGAATAAAGTAATTGTAGAAATCTCCCGCTAAAACTTTATTGAGTTGATGCCCATAAGAAAGAGTCCAACCAGTTTCTTCTAGAACTCTTAAAGTATTATTTTCGTCACTGTTCCTGTTCAAGATTCGTGGGATCAAACTTTCAAAGATGTAAGATAAAATCTCTTCTTTGGGTTTGACTACTATATCAAGACCATCAGTTACTTCATCAAGAAAAGCTTCTACAATAGTTTGTTTAACTAATTGCACTCGTTTCTTTTTCTTGTTTTTAGATACAATGTTGTCAACATCAAATAATACAATAATCTTTCTTGATTTGTTACGAAATTCTTCAGAATGAACAAAACTTCTATAATGTTGCCATTTTTCTATTAGCTGAGCTTTACTTTCAGTAGCCATATCCACTTCAATGAACAAGTCGTGATCTAATATTGAAATCATTCCATCAGGTCTAATTCCTGAATAACTAGACAAAAACTTTTCATCATAATATCGCCAAGGTAGATTTATTTTTCTTGCTTGTTCACCAAATTCTAACATAATCTGATTTAAGTGTACTTGGTGGTTAATTAGTCTAGGATTCAAGTTTAAATCTGCAGCTGTATAATAACCACGTTTAACTTGTTTATTATCATCTAAGACTTCTCTAGGCAAATCCCTAGCATAACGAACAATTTCTATTCCCTTGTTGGTGATCTGAAAAGCTTCTTTTCCAGGATTGTAAGTTGAAAGTGTAACCAGTCCATTTTCTGTTAGTCTTTTTTTAATAACAGTTCTCTTTCTTTTATCTGAAGCAGTATCATTATCTACTTGATACACATAAGAGAAAATCTGTTCAATATCCATAGCTCTATAAAGGTATAAATGGGACAAAGCAAGGAGATCTTCATCTTTTAAAGTTTTTTCGAGTAGAGTCAATAATGATTTTTTCATTCGCCCCTCCTTTTTATTCTTTCTTTAGCTATTGTACTTCTATTTACTTTTGACTTTAAAATAGTTAGGAGAATTAAAAAAGGAGGTTTTTATTCTTGTTAGATAAATTAAAACCACAACGCTGGTCGATCGCAAGTTTAGTTTCTAGTTTGATTTTTTTATTGATTTATATAGTAAAAACATCTCAGTACAAACACTTATCTGCGAATCTCGTTGACACTTCAAACTTTAAGGTGGTTCCACTTTGGGTAGTTTTGGTTTTAGCAAGTTTTATCTTTTTTAAACTTGGAAAATCAGATGAAAATGGATGGATAAAAAAAATAAATTACTGGATTAATCCATACTTTTACCTACTAGGTTTCTTCTACTTAATAGGTAATTTATTCCCTGCCATTTTAAGTTTTGGGTTATTCTTCTCTTTTGTAGCAATTCTAATCAAAATCGGATTAGTTCTCAGAATGCAAAAAGTTCCATTCGACAGTTACATGAACAAAGATCAGAAAAAAGAGGAGGAAATAACTCAGATCGACATTGGTCCTGGAGACTTCGTAATAGGTGAGATTTACAAACGTAACCTAGACGAAACCGGGGAAACTCCACCAGACGAAGATGACTATATACCAGCAAATAAAACTGCCGTTGTTCCACTTCGTGATAGATTCGTACACTTCTTGGCACTTGGGGTAACCGGTTCTGGTAAAACCAGTCAATCTCTTTTGCCAATGTTTAATCGTGACTTTACCAGTGACAATTTCCGTTTTGGAGAAATTGACGTTGTTCAAATGGGTCAAATTGTATTGGAACCGAAAGGTGACTTTGCAAAAGCGACTTGGGCTATGGGCAAAATTAAGGAAGCTGAAAAGAAAAACAACTATATAGCATTCTTGTTGGATGTTGATGAGAAAATTAAGAAGAAAATTAATAGCTTAGCTGAACAAAGACAAAATTATTTGAACAAAATGAGTGGTCGAACTTTAACTAAAGAAGAAACTAAGGAATTAAATGAAATCGAAAAACTCATTTCTAATCCTTCAGCTTTAGCAAAATTAAGTACTCAAGAAGAAATCAACAAGAGATCTAGGCGTAGGGACTTGATACTCATCAAGAATGGTTCTCAATTAACCTTCGATGAAGAAAATCATAGAATTTTAGTTGATAACTCTATCCGAAATCTTTTAATGGTTTCTAAAGAATTACCTAATTATTTAACACTTAACTATGAGTGGTTAGACAACTTAACTCCGTTCGCATTGTTCCGTTATTCTTCGCTGTTAACAGATATCATTGCAAACCCTGCTGACATCCGGATTTCTTGGAATCTTTTCGTTACACAAGATCCACAACAAAAACGTGACTTGGTTATGCTTTTTGATCCTAGCGCACGTAAAAGTTTGTGCTTCAATCCTTTATTTGGTCCAGAAGAGACAGCCGTTGCAACCATTAAAGAAACACTTATTTCCTTTATGGGTGATTCAAGTAGTTACTTTAAAAACTCAGCCGAAACATTGCTTCAAAATGCGGTTAAAGTTGTTAAACGGGTTTATGGAGATGATGCCACACTAATGCATTTGAATGATGTGTTAACCAATAACAACGGTCGTGGAGATGAGATTTTGAGACAGTTAGGAATGGTTTCTACAACATCTCAAAAAGCAACAGAAAACAAGGATATTCACGGATGGTTCCAAGCTGACTATTATGCCGGATTGAAAGGTTTAAAAGGTGGCGGTAAATCATGGGAGCACACAAGTGGTATTCGTTCTATTTTGGCGAACCTACTTGACTCAAAACGTGTTCGTAGTGTATTATGCCCACCGCCTGGAGTTGGTACAGACTTGAACTTTGATGAAATCCTTCGAACTGGTGATAAAGTATCCATTTCTACAAGTACAGGTCTATCTGATAAAATTGGTAGTATGCTTGGTTCATTCCTTATGCTTCAATTGCAGGCTGCTATTTTCCGAAGACCTGGAGATGATAATACTCGTACTCCTGTTATTCTGTACATCGACGAGTTCCAAGATTATGCCAACTCAGAATTTGAGGCTGTATTGACAAAAGGTCGTTCATACGTTGTTTCTGCTACGATGGCAACCCAAACTCTTGGTATTGTTGCAGAAAAAGCTGGTGAGGGTCTTGTTCAAAACTTGCGTTCAAACGCTCGTAACGTTATTGTTTACCCTGGAGCCTCTGAAACAGATGCTGATTACTTCATGAAACGATTTGGTACAGTTGAGTCATTCAAAGTGAAAACAACAATTTCGAAAGAAGTTGACCGTTATAAGATTGATGAAATTAAAACTCAATTAGGGTTGAATGACGCCCCTCGAGAAAGTATTGTAGAGGACAACAAAGAGGTTGACCGGTTTACAAAAGGTCAAATTATGTTTGGTCCAAACTATAGAAGACGTGGAATTGGTAATAATGATGCCTTTGGATTTATTTACTATATGGTAATCATCAAAAACAGCCCACAACCACCTTCAGTAGCGAAAATCAACTATATCCCTAGAGATCTTAAAGAATTGAGTGATAAATTGGTTGCAGCTTATGACCAAACTAATCGCCTTCGTGATTCTGATGAAGACACAATCTTGGACAATGAAAGTCAAGTGGATCCATTCAAGAAAGAAAAACAATTTAAAGAAGAAAGTTTGACTACATTGTCAACCGGATTCAATAATTCTTCGGAAAGTGACCCAATGGCACTATCTCGTAATTTGAATGGTTCAATACTAAGTTCAGATAATTCTGATAATATGAAGCTTGAAATCCCGGCTTTAGAAAAAGTTGATTTATCTTCTACAGTTCCTCAAGCTATGCCAGATTTTAATAATTTGGGTGATGAGATTAAAAACTTACCAGAAATAGAAAGTCCAGCAATTCCAGACTTTAATTTTGATCTAGAAACACCAGATTTTGGATCTCTTGATATAAAGATTTAATTTTAAAAAAAGAAGACTAATAGTTGATTTAGTCTTCTTTTTTTGATAAAAATCTTAATAAGAAAAAAACAAAATAGGTGCAAGTAATGAATAAAAAAACTTGATTTTTGAAATGATTTTTTTAGAAAAGTCGGAATTGATGTTGATTCTATTAAAAAGAAGAACTAAAACAATTCGAGATGAATGAATTGATTGATAATCTTATTTTTCTTACAGGCTTTTTTTCTATAACAGAATTAGAATCTGAGGATTTAGTCAATGCTATTCTCGACTTTAACAATCCAAGCAAGAGTTCGTACTTGAAAAAGATTGGAGTTTATCATTTTTTTATGCTCAAACTCCATTTGAAGAGCTTGTTATTAGAGATTTATGTGCAAGATTTTCTAAAATCTGGAAAGAGAAAAAAACTTTTTTAAAAAAAGATGAATAAAACTATTGACATTAAATAAAAAAACATTATAATAGTTTTTAGTATGTTGGATCAAGTCATTGATCTAAACAGAAAGAGAGGAATAAAACTTGAAAGAACAATTAGAAATTAAACCACAAATTGCTGATGAAAATGCAGCACCTCAGTATCACAATCCGAAGGATTTATCTACTATTGAACAACAGTTGGGGATCATTCAAAGTGCCGAGGATACTTTTAAAAAGCTCCAAGGAGAATTGGATGAAAAAAAGACTGAAATAGAAGAAAAAGATTCGCTAATCAAACAAGCGAATGAATTAATTCAACAACTAAGAGAAAAGGTTGATGAAAAAGAAAAAACAAAAGAAGAAGTTTTACTAGAAGTAGAATCTTCTAAATCATCTGAAATCATTCAACGAGCGATTGAGTTTGCGAATTCAGAAAAAGCACGTTCTAAAGAACAGGCTGAGAAAGAAGCCGAATCAATTATCCAAAATGCTCAAACTGAAGCAGATAAGATTTTGGCTGAAGCTGAAAAAGAAGCTAAAATTGCAGAACAACGCAAAGATGAAGCCAACAATCTATACTTGGAGATTGTTGAAAAGTTGAAAAACTTCGGTGTTCAGATTGATCAAATTGTTGCTGATGCAAAATCAGTAAAGGTTAACAAGCCTGAAACTAAAAAAGAAGTTGAAAATAATACTTCTGATGTCAAAGGCAAAGAAGTTAAAGAACCAAAACCGGCTATTCAAAAAGAAAATAAACCGGAAGACAAGACCGAAAAAACAGACGAAATGAACGGTTGGAGTCAATTTGGGGTTCAAGAAGAAAGCAAACCAAAAGGTAAAACTTCTAGAACTAAAACAAAAGAAGAAATTGAACTAGCTAAAATGCTAAATGCAAAATAACAGAAAGGAAGGATGGTACCTAATTAATGAGTATTGTATTACAACGAGTTATTAAGACTCCAAAAATTGAAGTTAACGAACAAAATGCCGGTTACATGATGAAAATTGGTGAACTGGTTGAACTTGCCGGTGTTGCTGTATTCCAAGCTAATCCAGATGGAAGTGTACAGGCTGATTACACTTCAAGCTTGTGCATTATCAATGACGGACGAAGATCTGACGAAATCGGTCTTTTAGTAGGTGAAACAAAAGTTAAACTTGGTATTAAGTATGGAAATGCAAACCAATTCCAAGATTTACAAATGGAAGTTACTGTTGTCGTGAAAGAAGCCGAAAAGGTTGAAGAAAATCCATTCACAATTGGCGATGAAACAGCAGTCCTCCCATCAGTTCCAGGAGAAAAACAAATCTCCTTTAAAAAGGTAGTCGATGAAGATGGAAATTATGTCTTTGTTGGTCAAAACCTCTATGGTGAAGCTGGACAAGCCTTGGTTGATCATTTTGTATTGCGACAAAATCTAATTGATTTGATTCCAGAAGAGCTTTGGGGTGATTTAGAAACTATTGAAAAGGTTAATCTCAAGGTAAATGCTGTTGATGTCGATGGCGCTGTAATGGAACAATTCCAATTGGTTCGAAGTAAAGATGATTTCCAAGTCGATGATGAAGGCTTCATGGTTTGGGAACTTCGTACTCCACAACCACTTCCTTTTACAAATAAAGGATTTTCACAACAAGGCGTTCTTGGTTTGAACTTTGAAATCTCATTTGTTGCTAAGTTCAAAGAAAAAGAAATCAAGATTACGGTTTTTGGAATTCAATGGTTGGGCAAACACAAATTGAACCTCACCCAGAAGAAGCCAAAGCACAAGAACCAGATCCATTTAGTGGTTTCCAGGATTTTGCAAAACCAGCAACTCCTGAACCAGCCCCTGAACCAGTTCCAGCTGTAGAGTCTGCTCCGCCAGAACCAGCAGTGTTCCAAACATCGCCTATGCAGTCACCATCAATGGACAATCAAGCACCAGCCCCTCATTTAGGTTTGGATGAAAATAAACGGATTGAAACTCCAGTTGCAGATGGATGGCAGACAGGTTTTGGTTCGGAAAAAGAAACTGATAACCAAAAACCAGTTGATTTCTCTGATGCTGTCTCAGGATTGGGAGAAATGAATCTTCAAAATCAAGAAACTGACCAGTATCCTTATGGTGGGGGCGTCCCACCAGTAGTAGCACCACAACCACAAGTTGAGGACAATTCGTATAATGGATTTGAACGTATTAGTGGTGCTACAATGACTTACCCAGCGAATCTTTTGGATACGCAAGGACATCCAAATCCAATCTATGAGAACCAAACTCAGGTAACTCCATCTGGTTCTGTTATGATGTCCGGGGTTGAACAAGCATCGCCTGGAGCCGCCATGGGTTTTCATCAGCCCCAGGGTCAGGGGCTAAACAAGACCTAAACTACAATTCGGTAAATAACAATTTTGATATTGACCAAGAATTAAAAGGTCTTAGTTCGGAGAACTTAGATAATAAAGCCAATTCTCAAAAAGGCATAAAAGCTAAGAAAAAACGTAACTCCGACAAACGCTCTAAATCCAAAAAAGCTGTAATTATTGGTGGTATCGCATCTGCCTTGCTGATTATCGGTGTTGGTTTTGCTGGTATGATGTATCGAAATGCTGGCGTTGCAGAAATGAAAGATACAAAAGCACAAGTAGAAGCAAACTTATCATCTGTTGACTCAATTTTGAGTGACAATGAGGTTTCATCAAGCGAAAGTGTTGAACTCCAACGTTTGCTTAACAATAACCTAGAGCTTTTAGAGAACGCTAAAACATCGAACTACTTCGCCAATATTGAACGTCGTGGCTTGGTAGAGCGTTCAAATAAGGCAACGGATAAAGCTAAAGAGTTGATTCAAAAACAAACAGGTGTAAGTTCTCAAACTCCACCTTCTGGAACTAATACAGATGGTAGTCAGGTGAAAGAACCTGCACAATCAACTGCGCAAAGTTCTGCAACTCAAGCTCCTGATACTACAAATCAGCCTGCCACTCCAGCGCAATAATAATTAGTCTTTCAAGTAATGAAGTCGGAAAATTCTCCGACTTCTTTTTTTTATAAAAAAAGCTTAAAATAGAAAGGAGATAACTACTAAAAGTCAGGAGGAAAACCATTGAAACGTGTTTTTAAAGGAGTTTTAATTTGTGGAGCTGTACTGAGCTTCGCATCTAGCGCATGGTCAGCATTCTGGCTTTATCAAAATAACAACTATCAACTATCTAGAATTGCTCAACCATTAAAGGATGCAAAAATTGCAAAACCGGCAGAAGGTTCTAAAGAAAAGTTTGCTGGGGTAGAGTATAGTCCATCTGTAGAAGTTACTAGTGCAGAGCAATTAGAGAAAGCAAGAAAAGACACTAGCAAACCTCTATACTTAAGAAACTTACTTTCTGTTCCAAACTTAGGTATAAATCTGCAAGTTTTTGAGGGAACAAGTGAGCGCTCGTTAACTTACGGTGCTGGAACAATTAAAGCAGATCAAGACCCAGATAAGATTGGTAACTATGCATTAGCGGCTCATAATTTTTATGACAGTTCATACGGAACCGGTTTCTCGATTTTACAAGATGCAAGTCCTTCAACAATTAAAGGAAGTTATGCTTACTTAAGTGACGGTGATTATGTTTATACTTACAAATTAGTTGAAGTTACTGAAGTTTACAAAGATGATTCTATGGTTTATACAGAGGATGATTTCTCTGAACAGGTGTTTCAAGATTATCTAAAAGAATCGCCAAGTGGTTTGAAGGAAATTGTTAAAAGTAACAAAGTTTGGAATAGCGATGGAACTTATCTTGAAGAGCCAGATGGAAAAGAGTTTACTTATGGAAAGTTGCTAACTCTTTACACTTGTAAATTGGAACCATACAATCGAACTCTTTCTTATAATCGAATTCTTGTAACCGGGATTCAATTGAAGAAAGAAAGATTGGATCAAGCTCCTAAAGACGTTCAAAAATTATTCTTGGACGAAAGCGGAAATCTTAATGTTACTGGCAATTCAGAGGTTCCTAAAACTGAAATAGAGGCATCTAAATCTGAAAAAGATTCTAATAATAAAGAGGCTGATAAAGCTTTGGAATTCAAAAAAATCTCTTCAGATGAAATGAATTGGTCAGATCCACTTTCATTCTTTGCTAACAAACAGATTAAAAAAGATCCTGATTTTATGATGAAGTTTTTCTGGGGTTCATTTGTATTGACTGCCATTCTGAGTTTATCTGCAATTTATCTTCCTGGCAAAAAGGACGATATGATAGATAAAGAAAAGTCAAAAAACAAAAACACAGAAATTCAAACAATCTTAAAAAGAAGGGGGAGATAATTTTGGGATATAGAAAATTAAAACGATTGATTTTATTAGGTTTTATTATCGGTTTGATTATAATGATGGTTTTACTTGCTGCAATATTACAACCTGAAATAAATAACTATGAAGATATTGTTTATAAATTGATCGGTGCAATTGGCGTTGGTATTCTAGCTCTAATCTTTTACTTTTTGAAATCATTATTCAAAAAAGGATTCCTTTCTGAGAAAAAGAAATTGGAAGCAGAGGACGATGTTGTAAAAGAGCAATTAGATGCAGTGAATAGCTATAGATCAACCCCTACTTTGATAGCAAAAGAAAAGAGTCAAGTAACTGAAACAGATAAAGAAATGATTAAAACTACTGAAAAAGTTAAAGAGGAGGAAAACAATGGTTATACAAGCCAATATGAATATTAATAATAACAATGACGACAGAAACACCGTTGTCTTTATAACCAGTCAAGGACAAGTTGCCACTTATCTAACGGATTTGTTTACAAATCCGAACTTACCTTTGCATAAAGATTATTATGTTTTAGGTTCATCACCTAACCGTGAATCTGGAATTGCGTTTGCGAAAAAGAAAGACCTAAATTAGTAGTATTCTTTGAAACAACTGCAGGGACAACAAGTATAAGTGAAACAGTTTATCGAATTAGATTGACTGGTGCTCGTGTCTTGTTTATTAGTTCTGCTCGTATGATTGGTGATGCAGTTTTAGAAGCATTAGTTTATTATGGAGTTTATGACCTCATTTTAGATGAAGTTATCGATCCAGAAAAGTTTCTAAACTATGTTTATCAGCCTCGAACATTCCCAGATGTTTCTATTTTTGTCAGAGTTTTAAAAGTTCCTGATTCTGGTGCAGGAGGAAGAGCATTTGAATTGCCTGATCTTGAAAGAATTAGACAATTCTCAATGAGGTTAGAGGATGATTATCTAACTGATTCTGTTGGTCGTGCAGTTCAAGGTATGAATAACCGGGTAGATCAATCAGAAGAAAGACGGTCTGTAACGGAACGAATTTTCTCATCACAGCCTAATAGACCTGCACAACAAAAAAGACCACAAGCACCAATGCAACAAAGACAGTTCCAACAGAAATCTAATTTTGGTGTTGGTGATATTGATATTAATTTTTAGGAGGGTAAAATGAGTAAAATAATTATTGGTTCCTTATGTACAGTTGTAGCTTTGGGATCTCTTGGATTGTTAATTTTTGTCATAAAATCTCTTAGAGGTGTAGATGGAGGTTTTGGTAATCTCAATTTTGTATCCAAGCTATTGGCAATTCTTTTGACAATCGCAAGTTTAATCGGTATTGCAACCGGTGGATGGTTTGCATTTACGAATTTCACTTACAGACCTGCAGAGAAACAGAATCAACGGAGCAACTCCAAGCTCAGATTGACAAGAGTAAGGATGGAGATAAAAAGTATGTTCAATTAATTGAAACAAGTGATTATCATACAGCCGGTTTGGGAGACCTCTTTAACTCTTACAGTAAGCTTGGTCAAACCACAATTGATAGTTTGTCTGGTGGATCAGAAAAGACAAAAGCTTTCTTGCTTCGAACAGTTGGGCGAAATCTGAAAAGTCAAGAAGGGTTGTTTACAACTCAACTAAAAACTTTGTCTGGAGAGATTTTGAAACTTGATGATGGTAAGGATCACATTCTATTCTTTGCGGACGATTCAGAGTATAGTGCTACAGTTCTAGCCTTGCTTCACGATAGAGCAAAATCTAGTGATGCTGACAAGAAATTGAATTACACAATCGTATTCCCAACGTTGGATGGAACTAAGATTGATCAATTCTTCAAAGCTAATAGCTCAAGAATCGGAACAATTGAAGAAAATTCAGTTGTATCTATTGACTCACAACCAAATCAAGCAAATCTATCAATTTATTCTATTGCTACACAAGAATATCATGTGACAGATTTACCAAGTTATGTTGCAATCGATAAAACTGGCGTTGTAAGTTTGGCAGGTGTGGGAACTATTATTGATAGCGAACAGAAATTAACTGATTGGTTAAATAGCGCATTCTATACTAAGAACAAACTTTACAATGAAATCGAAAAAGGTGTCGATAAGGATAAGAAAGGTGCTTCACCAGAAAGTTCTACTTCTTCATCTTCTGAAACAAAAAAAGAAGGTAGTGAAACTACTCCAACAGCTTCAGGAACAGGAGGTCAATAATGGGCGTTATTATTGCAGTTTTTATCTTGCTAGTATCCTTGATTGGTTTTGTTCTAGTTTTGATTTATTGGCGAAAAAAAGTTTCCAAATACAATTACACCAAACATGACCGGAGTGAGGAAGTTGGGATCGATAACACTCAAGCTTTACTACCATTTGACAAAATTGCATTTAACCGGGTTGACTTAGGTAAGCAACGCTATGTCGCTTACCTAAAAGTCGAACCATTTAATTACTTGATTCGTTCTGAAGAAGGTAAGGATGCATTTGCGATCAATTTGCGTAATGCTTTTAATGCTTACGATTTTAGATTATCTATTTTTACCCATACTAGAAAAATGGTAAATGATAAGATGCTAACTCGTCTTTCTCAAACAATTGAAGAAACGATAGCAGCACACCCGGATAATCGTGATTATGCAGAAGAATACTTCTCTCACTTATCTGTTATTAATGTTCGAGATCCGTCAACCGGAGATCTAAGACGTGTAAAAGACTATTATGTTTTGATTCCATGGGAACCAACAGTAGATGAAGCTGGTATGAGTGAAATGGAATTAGAATATCGTGCGAAGGAAGAACTTTATAGACGTGTAACTCTAGTCAGTGAAACCTTTAAGGGTGCTGGAATTTCAACTAAGTTTGAATACAATTGAGATTATTAACTTATTGTCTTCATTCTACAGAAGAGAAGAAAGCAGTCGAGGAGATTTAATCTTTGAAGAAGAGTATACAGGAGTCTTAGTTTCAGGAGACGAAGAGTCTCATCATGTTTCAGACGTTGTTCGATTCTCTGCAATTATTGAAGCGGCTAGAAATCGATTAACAGAAGAAATTATTAATAACCCTGCAATTAATGAAGCAAGTCGAACAAATGCTGTAAAAGTTTCAGAAGTGCTTTATGAAATTGAAAGGAAAATTACAGGTTAAAAAAACCTTAACTAGAAAAAACTTTTATACTATAATAGTTGTAAGGGGTTTGTTCCTCGTAAACTTTATTACTCATGGAGAATAAAACAGTGAATAATTTTAAAACAAAAGTAATTGGATTAAAGGATCGTGTTGAGGATAAAGCCCAATATCTAGCGGCTACAACTGCAGTTGCGATTTCATCAAACCCAGTTTTGAATACCGTTAGAGGTTTTGCGGCTGGGAACAATCAAATCAAAACAAAAGCTCCAAAAGTTGATAAAAGCGGTAATGTAACTTTTGATGGTCCAAGTAATACGGATCCACAAACAGGTGTTGCTAAATTGCTAGAAAATGGTCAGTTCTGGGTTGGTGTAGTTGCAGGTTTTGCGGCATTGATCTTGATTGGTACAGGTATCTGGCAAGCGATGAAAGCTTCTAAACTTAAAATGGAAGGTAACCAAGAAGCATACAAGATGTCTAGTAACGTTATGATTGGTGCATTCATTGGTGGAGCTCTAATGGCTGCCGTAGCTGCATTCCTTGCAATCGGTGTGGTTCAAGGTAATAACTTCTTCGGAGGTGGCGGTTCTGGCGCTGGTGGCGGTGCTACTCCATAATCCATAACAATATCTAAAATTGAAAAGTGGGCTTGCCACTTTTCTTTTTTTTGTTAATCAATTTTATATAATTTAGAAAATAATGAAAATAGAAAGAAGGTGAATAATCGGTGTGTTAGGGACCTCCTCCCTTTCATTGCGAAAGCAGGTCAAGAACAATGACCACCAATCGTGGCTAGGAACCACAAATCCGTACCAGACAACATGGCGGGCGTTTGAGTCTTGCGAGGTTGAGCTAAGCTCCCCGAGATAGTTAAAAGTTTGAATTGTTTTATTTATTACAATTCATTACGCTGTTATTATTACATAAACAGAACTTAAAATCAATCGTCTTTAGTGTGACGCAAAAAGAACGTACTTCTTTTTGAAGTTTTGGGGAATGTCATTACCCCCGAAATGAGAACAATAGAGCGTAGATTGTTCAAAGAGGCTTTAATAAGCCTCTTTTTTTGTAGAGTTAAAACTGTTAATATAACTAAATCAGTAAAGAAGAGAAGACTAAAGAAGGTAAATAACTAAATAAAGAAGGTAAAAATAAAACCATGAAAAACAGTTATATCAACCCAATTAGGGCTTGACTTTACGTGGATTTCGTGGTATCATAGTAACCACGAATGATCTAGAAAAAAACAAAAAACAAAAAACAAGAAAGTAGGTAATTACTATGATGAATAAAAATAATACGAACGAGAAAAAAGTTCTCAAAAAAGGTCGTCGTGGTTGGGTTGTCTCAGCTGCTATTGTTGCATTGTTAGGAGTTTCTGCAGGAACTGTTGTTTTAAATAACAACAATCAAATCCCAGATCAAATCCTAACTAAAACCGGAAACGGAAACAAAGATGAGTCTTCAAAATCTGATGACAAATCTGATAAGTCCGATAAATTAACTTCTGCATCAGAAAAAGCTGCTGAAGCAGTTAAAGAAGCATTGAAAAATCCTTCTTTAATTACAGAATCAGACACTACTGGTGTTGTTTCAGGAAGTGATTTGAAGAAAGCTTTCGAATCACAAGACTCTAAAACTGAAAATGATTCTAAAAAGGTTGAATTAAACATCAGCCCATCATTTGAAGTCAAGGATGATAAAGGAACTCCAGAAGTTCAACCTAAACTTCCTGAATTGGTAGTTGGTGAAAAAGGTGAATCTCTAGTTCAGCCTAAATTACTTGAGTTGGTGGTTAGTGAAAAAGGTGAACCCTTAGTTCAACCTAAATTGCCCGAGTTGGTAGTTGGCGAAAAAGGTGAACCTCTAGTTCAACCTAAACTTCCTGAGTTGGTAGTTGGCGAAAAAGGTGAACCTCTAGTTCAGCCTAAATTACCTGAGTTGGTGGTTAGTGAAAAAGGTGAACCTCTAGTTCAACCTAAATTACCTGAGTTGGTGGTCGGTGAAAAAGGTGAACCTCTAGTTCAACCTAAATTACCTGAGTTGGTAATTAGTGAAAAAGGAACTCCAGAAGTTCAGCCTGCATTGCCTGAAGCTAAACCAGAAAAAGATAAGGTCTTAGATAAAAAGGAAGAGAAAAAAGAAGTTGAGGTTAAACCGGCAACTCCTACTGTTCCAGAAAATAAAGACCAAACAACTGGTAAACCAACTAAAGAAGAAAAAACTTTAGACGAGAAAAAAGATAAGGTCGAAAATAATCAAGCAAACTTGCCAGCTGATAAAGGTCAAGTTGAAACTGGTAAAATTAACACAGTAGTTGGTGAAACAACAAAAGAAGAAGTTGTTAAACCTGCTGTTCCAGGCAAACCAGAAGTTCCAGCTAAACCAGCAGAAAATGGTAAGCCTGCTGTAGAAGCTCAACCAGCAGTCCCAGCTCAGCCTGAAGTTAAAAAAGTTGTAACTACTCGAACTGAAGTGGAAACTTCTGTTATTGAACCTGGTGTTCAGCATGTTTCAGATGAAAACCTTAATGTTGGGGAAACTAAAGTTATCCAAGAAGGTGTTGCAGGTAAAACAGAAACAACTTATACAATTACCATTGAAAATGGTGTAGAAGTTAGCCGTACAGTAACAGGAACTCAAACAACTCCTGCAGTTGATAAAGTTATTCATGTTGGTACTAAAACTTCTAAAGAAGTGGTCCATACTACAAAAGAAGAGGTGGTTCGTACTCCTATTCTCCCAGGTACAGACTACGTTCCAGATGAAAACTTAGATGCTGGAGTAGAAAAAGAAGTGGAAGCCGGTAAAGAAGGTGAAAAACTTGAAGTCTACACTGTAACACTTGAAGACGGTGTGGAAACTGGTCGCACTCTTGTTTCTTCGACTCAAAAAGAAGCTAAAAACAGAGTTGTCCATGTTGGAACAAAAGTTGCTAAGAAAAACATCGAAACTGTAACTCGTGAAAATCATACAGTTGAACATAAAGTTACTAGCAACACAAATCCAGACCTTCCGAAAGGTGAGAAAAAAGTAATTCAAGCTGGTAAGGATGGTTCTTATGAACTTGTAACTACTGTTGTCACTACTCCAGATGGAACAGAAGTTTCTCGTGATGAAAAACGTGAAAATGAAGTTCCTGCAGTTGATGAAATTGTAGAAATTGGAACTGGTGAAAACGTGGAAACAAGTCGCACTTCTCGAACAGTTGAAGTAAATTACGAAACTGAAGAAGTTAAAGACGAGACCCTTAATGAAGGTAAACGTGTAGTTGAAACAAAAGGTAAAAAAGGATCTTATACAGAAACTACAATTGTTTATGGAAATGGTCATTCATCAGTTGTTAAAAGTGATGAAGTAAAACCGGTTAATGAAGTTGTTCGTGTCGGAACTCATAAAGTAGTTACAGAAACTAAAACTCGAGTTGAGCGAAAAGAAGGCGCAAACTTCAATATTGTTGAAGAAACAAATAATACACTTTTCAATGATCAACGAGTTGTAAAAACTCCAGGTCGAAAAGGTGAAATTATCGAAAACTACAAAGACTACTATGAAGATGGTAAACTTGTTAAGAGTGAGCTAATCAATACTGAAACTGTTCCAGCAGTGGATGAAGTAGTCGAAATTGGAACCAAAGATCGTTACACTTATGCTAACGAAGACAAAGTTATTACCACTAAAGGTGAAAAACGTGTTGCTGATCCTGAACTTTTTGAAGGTGATGAGCGAGTTGAAGATGCGGTAAATGGTAAGGAAACTTATAAAGTTAAGTACAGCAATGATGAACATCAAAATCGTACAGAAGTAAGTCGTGAACTTATCAACACTGTTTCAGCCAAACAAAAAGTTGTTCATTATGGAACTAAGAAATTGATGTCTGAGGTTACTGAAGAAGAAACTGAAACAATTTCTCATAAATCTCGAACTGAAAACGATTCTAACCTTTTCGAAGGTGAAACTCGTACTGAAAATGGTCGTGACGGGTTCAAACGTTACCGCAAAGTTATTTCAGTAAACAATAAAACCGGTGAACGAACTGTTAAAAGTCGTGAGCTAGTTGAAACTAAGGATGCAGTTGATACAATCATCTTTAATGGTACTAAGAAAAAACGTGTCGCTGATCCAAATGATGTTGTAGTTCCAACACATGATGAAAACTATGACATTGATGGTACTTGGAAAGACGTTAAGAGCCTAGGTGAAAATGGTTTGGATCCAAACAATGAAGATCACCGTAGTGCTAAGTATCTACATGACAATCTTTCTCAAGCAGATAAAGACCGTGTAGCGGTTGACACAACAGATGATGAAGCTGAACTTCCTCGAGACAGTGGACTTATCTCAGTTTGGAAAGCATCTCGTCTTTCTCAAGCTGAACTTGACAAGCTTGAAAAAATCGTAGATAATCGTAAGCTTAATGAACACTTCATGGAATTGCTTAACGAAGAACGTACTCGTAAAGGTTTGACTCCTGCAACAATTGCAGCGGATGATAGTGAACTAACTCGAGTTGCAACTCTTCGTGCAAATGAAATGGCAGACCACGGATCATTGCGTTACCAAGGTAAGAAGGAAGGTAAGCACAAACGTCCTGACGGTTCTCGTTGGTCAACTGCTTATGATCCAGAATTCTACAAACAAACAAATGCAATGACAGAAAATGCTGCAGAAACAACTACAGTTTGGGACATTGTAAGTCTTACGAATGAAAAAGCTCTTGCTCACTACTTCTATACTGTATGGAAACACTCTAAAGGTCACTATGCAGCTATGATGATGGGGGACGGTTATAGCCCAGCAAACAAGAATGTACAATTCCGTGTGGCTCTTGGGTTCGCAAATCATTCATTGACTTCTGACAACCCAACAAACGTTGTGGCAATGATGGAAATTGCATCTATGGTTGACTAAAATGAAACAGAGAGATTTGACATCTCTCTGTTTTTTTGATAAACTTTATTTATAATAAAAAACTTATAAACTGAGGAGGTTCTTTTTTGAAAGTAAAAGAATTAATTAATAATGAAGAGGTAGGAGATTACACCAACCTTCTGTTACTGGAAAAGGATGGAGAGAAAAAAGCTTTATTAGTAAAAGCAACTAATACAACTTCTACTGTTTCAGATGATGCACAAAAATTATTAGATCGTGGTTTTGGTGATATAGATGTAGTCTATAATTTATAAAAAGATGGGGTGTTTTTTTGACATTCCTTTTTTTATTTTTTTAATGAAATAAACTTACAATAAGAAAAGAAAAAGCTTTAATAGGAGGGATGGAATGGCAAAGGTTTTTAATACCCCGGAAGACTTAGATGTGCATTTTAAGTTTTTTGGTGGTAAGTTCAGTATTAAAGATTTAATGTATAGAATGATTGGTTTACCACCAGCTATTTTTTTCGGGGCAGTTATGAATGTTTTAACTGGTAGTCCGGTTTGGACATCAGTTGTGTCTGTTCCTTGGTTTATTTTAGGATTTCTAATTGGAGGTTCTAAAGTTTTTGATGGCAGTGTGTTGCTATTGAATGCGATTGTATGGGAAAGTAAATTGAATACTAAGACCAAGCCCCTAATTAATAAAAGATCATCATCTTCAGCTAAAATAGAGTTTGAAGAATCTGATAAAGATAAAAAGAAAAAGAAAAAGAAATAATAAGGAGAGATAATGGGACTTTTTAAAACAAAGGATAGTACTCCTAAAAAAGCTAAACCAAAGAAATCAAATGGTAAGAAAAATGATTTTCAAGCACTTGAAAATGAATTGGGGATGGCTAACCAACCAAACACAGCACCATTTAACCAACCAGGTTATGGAAATTATCCGAACAACAATTTTCAGGCTAATCCACAATCAGGTTATGGAAATCAATCGGGTTATGGAGTAAATCAAGTACCGCAACAACAAGGTTATCAAACCACCCCTAATTTTAATAATCAATACACAGAACAAACTCCAACTTATCAAAATGATGGTTTTTACAATCAACAATTTCCACAGCCCGGTTTTGAGCAACAAGCTCCAATGAATCAGTTTGGAGGATATTCTCAGCCAGAAATGGGGGGTGTGCAAGATCCTGGATTTAACAACTTCTCTGCACCTCAACAAGTAGCGGATAACGATCCTTACAACAGTTACAGTGGTCAGTCAAATTACGGATATGATAATTTTGATAATCAGAATCAACAAACAGGATTTAATGATCCAAGATTAAATCATTCACAATTACCTAAAGTTGATGTCGCTGTAGATCTTGGTGGTTCTAGTTTTAATGAGTTTGAAAATGATTTTGGTAATCAAGGTTTTCAAAATCAACCACAAGGATATCCGTCACAACAACATCCGGGGTATCAAGAACAAGCTCAGCACCAACAGCAACCAACTTTCGAACAATTCCAAGATAGTTACAATCAACCAATTGATCCAAGACTTCAAGGTTTTGTGAACAAGGCTGAACCTGTTCCGGCAGATAGTTATTCTACTTATTTGAATGAAAAAGGGACTTCTACAAATGAAGATCTTCCAACAAGTTTAAGTTTGAAAACTACTGACTTTGAATTTCAAGAAGAATTTAACCCTAGACAAGAAAGTTTCAAAGAAGCAATTGCTCCCTCTGCATTTAAACGTGGTGAGATCGACCACTTGATTGTAGGAAGCAAGTATGCCCGGGTATTCTGTATTGAAGGTTTACCAGATCAAGTTTATATTGGATACTTGAGAGTTCTATACTCTTCAGATTATGATGTGGATATAAATCTATCTATCAAACCACGACAACAATCTTCTGCTCGTAAAGAGTTGCAAGATAAGGTTACTGTTTTAAGAGCTCAGTTAGAAGAAGAAATTGAACGTGGTGGTAACCGTAACCGAGACATCTATGCGACTCAAATCGAGAAATTGGAAGGACAAATTCGTGAGTTGAGTTCAAGAGAGGAAAGTGCTTTTGAAGCTCAATTCTTATTCATCTTATACTCTGACAGCAGAGAAGAGTTGAGTCGTCAAACCATTAATATTCTTCAAGAATTGAAAGAAGAACGTATTACAGCACAAGTATTGGCGTTACGTCAGGATGAAGGTTATCGTACAGTTGCACCTTATGCGATTGATTATCTGAAGGATAAAAAACGAAACTTTAATACGGGTGCAACAATTAGTTCTATTCCTTTCTATGTTCCAGAACTTTATGACGAATTTGGAGTATATCTTGGGATTAATACCTATTCAGGAACACCAGCGTTAATTGACCTTTATGCAGATGGAATTAATAATTCAAACCTTAATGTGTTTGGGGCATCTGGTTCCGGTAAATCAACTCTTGTTAAGATTTTGACAGCACGTTCAACTTTACACGGAATTCGAACAGTAATCATTGACCCTGAAGGTGAATATTCTGCAATGACAAATCGTCTTCACGGTGGGGTGGTTCGACTTTCAACTAGTCAAGAGAATTCTATTATGATGAATATCTTTGATATTGAAGAGTCTGTAGAAATAAATCCTAATACAAATGAACAAGTTAAAAAACTTGAACTGCGTCCTAAGTATGTTGACATTCTCGGATTCATTAAGGTAATCTACCCTGAAATTGATAAAGGACAGGAAGCTAACTTGCTAGAAGTAATTGAGCGACTTTACTTCAACTTCGGTTTTATTGATGGTGATGTTGATAGTTTGTACTACAACGATGATGTTATTGTCGAAAATGGTCGTTTGGTAAATAATCTTCGTAAGAAGAAAATGCCAACATTGAATGACTTGATTAACTTGACTCACATGATGGTAGAAGATGGAACTTATCCAAACCTTCGTGAAGTTTTTGAAGCTTTACAACCATATCGAGCAAGAAAAACTTTGGGTATTTTTGATACACAAACGCCAAAAGCACTTCAACGTATCGCTGATTTACCAATCATCACTTTTGACATCTCTGGAATTGAATCAGTAGATATCAAAACTCTATCTATGTACGTTCTACTTTCATGGATTTGGGAAAAGTTTGGTAAGAAAAACCCACACATCAAAAAACGTGTTCTTGTTGATGAGGCATGGATGATGATGTCTCCTAGTCAGGTTGGTTATGAACATACTTCTAAGTTCTTGGAAACAATGAGCCGTCGTATCCGTAAACGTAATGGTGGATTGTGTGTAGCGAGTCAAAAAATTGACGACTTTAACCAAACACCTCAAGGTCGAGCAGTGTTGAGTAATGCTCATACAACATTCCTTTTGAACCACGAAGAAATTGAATTACCAGCTTTACGAAAAGCGTTTGATTTGGACGAGGGTATTATTCAAAACATTATTAACGTTGAACGTGGTCGTGTATTAATCAAGCAAAGTAACAAACTTTATTTGTGTAACACACAAATCTTTGAAAACGAAAAACAATTCGTATTCACTGGACCTCAAGCTTTAAGAACTTAAGATAAGTTTGAAGTTTTGTTTATAAATAATATAAAAGAAAAGTTAACAGGAGGAGGTCGTGTTTAAATAAATTAAAAAAATTGGGTATCGTTGGGGCTTTAGCCCTGACCTTATTTAACCCATTTCTTGGAGCAACTACTGTTTTAGCGAAAGACTCTGACCACTCTGGTGCAGCTTATCTTGAAACAGAAATTAGTCCAAGTGAACACAGGATTACAGCTAATGTAAACTATCAACCTACTGGGGATGCATGGTTTGGTCAAGACACCAAAAAGTCTCCAGAGTGGATAGCTGAGAAAATCAGTTGGACACCAGAGTCCTGGAAGTTTACACAAGCTTTGTTGAATGGTGGTGGAGATCCGGCACAGGGTGTAGCGCAGATACCTTGGCTTGGAAAAGCAAGTTCTGGTAACTACTTCTCACCAAAAACCACAGCAAAAGAATTTAAAGAATTAACCAAAAAGTATGAAGATATTGGTAAAGGTTCTAGAAATAACCTTGTCATGACCTTCCCGGGATGGGCTGCCGCTGACGTTGTTTATGATGTAACAACTGGCTCAAAATGGCTAGACCGGAATGATGATAAAACATCAGATGAGTTCGCTCGTATCGATAGTTCAAACGCAAGTACATCTTCAGGTCAGGTTAATGACAATCTAGTTTCTGAATTAAATCGGGCTCTGGAAGATAACTATGGTTCTCTTATTACTAATAATAAGAAAAAGAACCCTGCTTTATCAACTGAAGGGTTCATGAATCTTCTTTACTTGACGGTAGCAGGTAAGTTTCCTAAAAAAGGTGCATACTGGACTTATAATGAGGTCGATTATAGTATCGATGCCTCTGAACAAGTTGGAAGTAAACCTATTCTAATTGATAATCCTTGGGGTCGTAAGAGTCCAACGGATAAATTAGTTCAGATTTACCCTAACCGAGAAGGTGCTGTAAAAACAGACGCTTACACTTATGCCGTTCCTAAAGGTTATCATGCTGGTGTCGGTGAGAAAGGTAGTGGTAAGTACGCAACCGACGTTTATGCGATTACTTGGTTTGACGTCGCTACTGCCGCAACTTCAGCAACGATTCGTGGTGAAAGTAAAGAGAAGAAAGATTCCAATAATACCGTAGTTGGAGAGCAAGTTGATAACTGGTTGTATAACGCCCTAACTGGACTTCTTTCAGTAATGGGGGTTCGTAATGCAGATGAATTGGTGTTCGGTGAATGGGGTAACTTGTTCAAGAATAACACCTATGAAGTCTTTCTTGTAGTTCAAGTTCCTTTATTGTTCTAGGAGGGATATTGTTACTACTTGCGGTATACGATGCTGTAATTAAATCAGCAAAAGAATACAAAACAGTTGGAGAAGTTCGAACAATTGAAAGTGTTCTGGGTCGATGTGTGAATGCAATCTTGCTTATTGCTATTCTAGACGTTGTAGTTCTAACTGCAATCTTTGCGAACAAAATCTTAGTTGATTTTGCCGCCCAGATTTCTCACTACATGAAGAACCTGAGTACAGCGCCAAAAGGTGGCGGATCTTGGGGGCAATCATTCTTCGAAAACGTGTTTGGTTTCGCTAACATTACATCAATCTTTGTAATTATTGCTGTAACTATTCTTAATATTAAGTTTACATGGCGCTATATTGCTCGTGCCGTTTCATTCGGTATCTACTTTGTAACAGCTCCACTTATCTTCTGTTTGGATGCATTGAAGGGTGGTGGTAAACTATTCGAGTTTGGTCCAATGACAGCTGATGTAATGAAAAACCTTATGGGGTTAATCTTCCAACAAGGTATGGATGCGCTAGGTATCGCATTTGCCCTTAATATTGGTAGAATGATTTTCGGTAATGGTATGTTGGTTACAATACTTGGTTTCTTATCAGTTGAAGCTATTGTGAATGCCTTGATGCAAACTTTCGGTGTTCGAGCCGGATCCATAAAAGGCATCGCAGAAGCTGGTATGAAGGTCCATAAAGGTGCCGCTGCAATGGGTGGAGCTTTAGCCGCAAGTGCTCTAACAAAAGGTATAGCCAATGTTAGAAACGGACGTAACCGGGATGATGAGGCTATTCTTCGAGCTAAGATTGAAAACTCTGCTAACAAGCCCAATAACTCTAATGGAAACCCAAACAGCACTGCTGGATTTGATTTAGAAGTTCAGAAAAAAGCTGCAAATGATCGTAAACAAGCTCAGAATGAAGGAATCATGAAAGATAAGAATGGGAATCCAATTCCTATTGAAAATGGTGGCGCAGGTGGTGTAGGCACTGTATCTACTGATGGTTCTGGATTGACCTTAACAGATGGATTTGAGAGTGGTTCTGGTGGAGCAATTGCTAATGCTTGGGCTAAAGCGGGAGACTTCAAGGATAAAGTTTCTAGTAAAGTTCAAGGTGGTATTGAAAAACTCGATGCTGCAACTGGTCAAGGTAAGTTCAAGAACGCTCTTAAAGTTGGCGCTTCTGCATTCTTGGAAGGTGCGACTGCCAGAGGTATCTACGGAGACAAGGATACAGTTAATGCTAAGAAAGGTTTCAGACCAGATCTATTGAATAAAAACCTAAATGCTGGAAATTATTCAATTGGTAAAGATGGAAAACTTCATGCTAATAACTTTGCTGGTAAAGCAAGTAGAATTAGTCGTGATGCTGCCCGATTTGCTGGTGGAGCTCTTCTAGGTGGAATTACAGATCCTAAGTACGGAATGAGAGCTTTGATCGGGGCTACTGCACAAGGTGTATCAGCAATCACTCCAACAATGTTTGACGATGCAGTCGCAGCATCTATGAATGCTAAGAATATGGAAGCTGCAATGACAGGTAAAACATCTGGAAGCACTTTAGGTGCGATTGCAACAAGTCTTCCTGGACGATTCTTGTATGGAGCTCGTGGAACAAGCTTTGACGTTGACTCTGTAACCGCAGACAAGATGGCTGCAGAACAGAATGCTGGTGTACGTGTTGCTGACTTCAACGGAAGAGGTACGGATGGAAATCCTTATACTGAATTCTCTACAGAAGTTAAAGATGCAAGCACAACATCTGCAATTTCCGAACTGGTGGTGGAGCAGATGTAGATGACAAACAATTCAGACAAATGCATGAAACAATGAGCGAACTTCGCAATATGGAAGATAATCCAAACAGTGTTTCTAGCTATTCTCGTGAAGATTTGGTTGCTATGACATCTGATGCTGTTCGTTCAGAAAGTGCTCAAAAAGCTCTTGACTATATGGATAAAAACGGATTTGAGGCAGTTAACTTTAATGGTAATAATGTCAACTTTGATAGAACTTATGTTCGTCAAGAGACAGATAAACCTTTGGACATAGATGATCCAAACAGTTGGTTTATTCAAAGTAAACTACAAAACAGTCCACAAGCTTATGATGAGCCAACAGGAGTTCTCTTCAAACAGGGAACACAAGATGGTAAAATCTACGCTTTCGCTCCAGCTAACCCAACTACTGGGGAAACAGCTCGAGGTATTAAACAACGTGAGATTGATTTGCAGGCTATTAAAGCTAACAAAGATATCAATAAAGAAGACAAACTTAAACTTATCCAAGATGTTTATTCTGCAGGTGGAAACAACTACAGACAACATAGACAGACGATTAGTTTAGATGATGTCCTATCTAAGAAGGGGGCTCCAAAACAACCACCTGTACAGCCTCCACAACCACCTGAATCCCCTAAGAAGGGTGGTACAACAATAATTGATGATCGATCAAATCTCACTGTTTAATAAATAAAAAAGAAAAGGAATGAAAATTCCTTTCTTTTTTTGTTAAAGTGGTTGACGAACAAAAGTAATTTATGGTACAATAAAAGTATGGAAAAAGAAAATGAAAAAATTACAAAAAAAATTGAAACAATTTTAGATTTGAGTGTTGAACCGGACTATCGACTTTTACGAGGGATGGAAGAGCAGATCCGTACAGAATCAAGATTCCAAACGGGGGAGTATTATCCGTATTGGAATCCTGCAACAGGTGAAGCATACTTTGCAAAACCGTCTCCAACAACTAAAGGAATCTGTTTGGTTTACCCAGATAGAAATTGGCTGCTTGAAGAAATCAAAAAAGCTCAGCGTGGATGGAGTCCTTATTATCGAGATTGGATTATGAATCGCTATAAGTTTACTCAACTTACCCGGCTTCAATTGCTTTTAGATTTTTGGGATTATCCAGAAGAAGTTAATTTGGATCGTTTTGTTCGACAACTTCACAAACAATTCTTCGACTATCAAGAAGTTCCTGAAGAATTAATTCTGGAATCGATTAGACTCTTCACTGAAGTTGGTAGAGAGGAACGATTCTTCCAACTGATGGACTCAATTCCAAATAATGATTTTAAAAAGTTTTTAGAAAAATCAGATCATGAGATCGAGTCGGATTTCTTATTAAGTTTCATGGAAGGATTCTCTGCAACTTATAAAGAATTCTTTGGTAAAAAAGAATTTTCAGAAGAGTATTACAAAAACCTGTTTTCATTAATGGAATCTGGATTAGAAAGTGCATCATCTACCCGAGATGCTCTTAACTTTACTAAACTTGCAAAAATCATCAATGATAATGATCTTTTTGTGGGTAGCGACAGATGGTTCGACTATCTTAAAAAACTTCAGAAAAAGGTCTGGAGCAGTGATAGTTTTACCACACTAGCTTCAACAGATTCAGAGGTGGAGGATCTTGAACTGTTAGAGGCGTATGGAACAAGTTTATTCATTTTTAATAGAGTTTAAAAGGGGATTTGAAATCCCTTTTTTATATAATTAATAAAAATAAAAATCCAATTAATTTTGGAAGAAAGAAGGAAAAAATGAACTCAACATCAATTTCAGCAACTCTTGCTGCACTAGGTACTGCTAAAGCTTTTGAACAAGGTTTGACCTTGAAAACGTTGGAAAAGTTGACGCAAACTAAAAAATAAATAAGCCTTTAATGGCTTATTTTTTTACTTCAATGTTGTAACAATGTTGTAACTATTACAGTTTCATTAGTTTGTGAAATTGTATAATTACAAAAAAATAACCTACAATAGTAGAAAAGATGAAAAATGGAGGTGCTCGGTGTCAGAAGAAAATAAACAAGGTTTAGATGGCTTCAATGATGAAGTTGGTTCTGTCAGAGACGAACAGGCTCAAGGGATAGAAAATAGTGCATCCAACGCAGCTCATAAAACAATTGATCAAACTAAAAAAATAACTGAAAAAGCTAGAAGCCAACAAGCTCAAGCTCTAAGAAAACAACTTGGAATTGATAATAAGTTGAGTTCAATGAAGCAAAAAGCCGGTCAAAAGGCAGGCGGAGTTGCCAAAAAAGGTGCAAAAAAAGCTGGTCAGGTAGCTGGTAAAGCTGCCAAGGCTGGTGCAAAAATGGCTGCCAAAGCTGTAGCAGGTGCAGCAACTAAACTTGCTGGCGCAGCTATGGGAGTTGGTTTACCTTATATCCTAGGATTTGCAGGTGCTGTTATAGTTGTTAGTGGTGTTTCTTATGCAGCCGCTATCATTATTGATAATGAATCAAGTAGAACTAATGAAGCGAACTATCAACACCAAGATGCCGGGTCAGTAAATAGGGTTAGTTCAAACGGTGTAGATTTAACAGACGACGGAAACGTCTTTTATAATCCAAAAACTAAACGATATGAGATGGGGAAAGGTCGCTTGCCTACCCAATCAAACAGACTATATTATGTGTATTATGCTGTAATGAGTCAACAATCTAGATGGTTTGTTGAATTCGAAAGAACAGATGTAACTCCAGACACTCCTGGAGCTGGTTCAGATGATAAACCATACTGGAAGAAAATTAAGCGTACTGGTGATGTAGAAAAGTATACCCTAGATGGGTACTTGTTCAACCAGAACGTATTGGATAAGGTTAATTTGCGCCCAATTACTCCGGGTAAACCTCTAACCTTAGAAAACCTCATTGACGAAAAGGCTGCTGAATCTATACACAAATTGAGTTTGGATACAAACCTTTTATACTTACTCAACTCAACACTGAATGGTGAATTACTAGGTACTGGTAAAACAGAACTGTTTTTTGCTGAGCAATTTGTTAAACCTACTTATCATGATGATGTCAAGTATGATTTTAAAAACTTAACCAAAGTAAGAGATTATACAGAGGATGAAAAGAAAAAGTATCAAGCCCAAGCTCATGGGGATTCAGAAGATGGAGAACTAGAAAAAGAGTTCCAGAAAAAGTATGATACTTGGACTAACACTCTAGAAACTCAAAACGAAGCTCGTGGCGGAACAAGTACTGCCGGTTCGAAAAGTAAATCTGGTAGTGCCGGTGGTGGAGATGTAGGCTCTGCAGAAGGAATTAATAATGAGATTCTGAAAAAAGCTGTAGAATGGGGTCTTCAACAGGTTGGTAAAGGTATCACCTATTCTATGAATGATCGTAACGGTCCAAATTCCTATGACTGTTCAAGCTTTATAACCCGTGCTTTGACTCAAGCAGGAATGGAAGGTGTAGATGGACTATCTACCGTTGGTATGCTTGCTCAATCTAATGCATTAGGTAATAGTGGTACTAAGTTTAAAGAAGTTGATTATAAAACAGCTAAAAAAGGTACAATTATTGTCGTTGGTGGTATGGGCGGTGCAGGAGCAAATGGTCACACGTTCTTCTTGCTAGAAGATTTTCATGGAGATCAAACTAAGGTTCTAGACTGTAGTTCATTCTCAAATGGTCCATCTAATCAGAATATCTTCTTGTATCAATCAATGAATTACAACCAAGTAGTTGCCTTAGAACCTGTTGGTTCTGCAAGTGGAGGTGGTGGCTCATCGTCTTCATCGTCATCTCTTGGTGGTGGTTCTACAAAATCTCACAATACAAGTGGTAACTATTCAACTGCAACCAAAAACAAGTACAAAGATAAAGCTAGTACAGCTGAATTAGAAGCAAAATCAAGAATCTTCGATACAAACTATCGTCCTGAAATTGCTAAAGATTTGTACAAAAATGAAGACATCAACCAAAAAATCTGGGATGCTGGTGATTACTATATCAGTTCAAAAGAAGGACCAATTTCTTCTATTCCTAGTGAGATAGATGTTCAAGCTTATAACAAAGCTACAAAAAATAGTCAGTTTGAAATCGGAAAAGGTCCTACTATGGATCCTAAGACTAATAAAGCGAAAGCTAATAGTCAGGATGATGCAGTTCTTTCTTCAACTTATTGGGCTGAAAGAGACGAGATCACGCAATGGAGTTTTGAAAATGGATACAACCCTGCGTTCATTATTTCCTTAATCAAGGTTTTGACAGACGACGGGAATAAAGAACTTTCTGGTAGCAAGTACAACTTCTTGAACGATCAATCAATTGTAAAATTGAAAGACGCCCAAAATGGTGACTCTGGCTCTTCAAGTGGTAGTAAACCGGAAGAGAAAAAAGAAGAGAAAAAAGCTGACAATCCGGATTCAGCTAATAAAGACGCTGAAAAAGATCCAGTAGATGATACTTCGTGGAAAGAGTATGGCGCAAGCTATTACAATTACACAATTAATATAACCAATATCCAACAAGGTTTGGAAGCTTTAGATAGAAAACTTTCTGAGAACAATGACAGCAAAGAGTGGAATCTTGAACAGGCTAAGAAACTTGGTCTGAAAGATGAACAATTCGAGCGCATCAACGAATGGTATAAAAAATCAGGTGGTCAAGGATCTACACATGCTGTATTCGCAAACCAAGAACTCAAAAAAGTTAAGGTTCACACTTATAACGGAAAGGGACCTGAAGATACTGATGCACTTGGTGTTATTAGTATTAAAGGAAAAGTAGACGAAACTGAGATTGACGGATACAAAAAGTATAAGAAAGTTAATCAATGGATAAAACAAGCTGATGCAGTTGTTAAGGATACTGGAACCGGAGAACATCCTTATGCAATTAAGAGAAAATCTGGATCAGATGAATTAGAAACCAAAGAAGGGGTTTGGGACTATGGATTCGGTTCAATCTTTAAAATTGCTAAATTAACCTATGAAGCCTATGAAGTTGGTATGGACGAGCATGGTAACTATTACCTAGCTCAAAATGAAGATACTTCTAACTGGTTGAAGTTTATCTTCAATAAAGAAGTTACATCAGATACCCAATACCAGATTCTAGGTGCAACTACACCATTTGGTTCTATTGATGTTTCAGAAGAAATCGTGAAATCTCAATGGGAAATCGAAAAAGTTATCGAAAAACTTAAACGAAAAGAAGAATTGAGTGGTGCGGATGTTGCTATCCTTGAAAAGCACAAGGAAGGAACTAGCATGAAGGTTAATGGTAAGATTATCACTGCTGGTGCCAATAATTTCTTTGTTTCAACCAAACCAATTTTGGAAAAGGATCCCGAAGTTCAGAACATCAATGGTGCTCAATACATCTTTGATTATCTAATAAACTATGAAACTTATGTTCCTTCTTCAACTCAAGCCCGGTTAAACGTAGTTGACCGCTGGAAGGCAATGACTGATGCCAATGTTTCAACACAAGAAGCAACTGACAAGATCAATGACATCTTCAATAAACTTATTGGTGATGGCAAGAACTTGAAAGACTCAAAAGGTTCATCTTCATCTTCAAGTGGTGGAGCTTCTGGAACTGGTGAAGGAGGGTTGGATACTAGCCCTGAAGCTGTTAAAGCAAGGAAACAAGCTTATGACGCTTTGATTCAAGGTGGTATGGGTTCTATCGGTGCAATTGGTATGATTACCAACTGGGTTGCCGAATCTAACGTTGACCCAACAACAACCTTCGGAGAATACGTTTCTAAGTATGTTGTTTCTGAACAAGATAAGAACACAGCTTATAACACTGATAAACCAATTGGGGTAGCTCAATGGCTAGGTGGACGTAAACAAGGGTTGCTAGAGTACGCTAAACAAAAAGGTAAAGAATGGAGTGATATGGATCTCCAAATCGACTACCTACTCCATGGTGAGAGCGATCAAATCCGTGCTGTACTTCCTATGGTTGCACAATCTAAGGATGTTACTCAAGCTGCCTCTCGATTCTTTATGGGTTGGGAGATCCACGGTGGTGGAGCTTCTCTAGCAGATAATGATCCTTACAGTGACCCTCTTGCGGTTGCAAATAATATTGAAGGACACATCTCTAAAGCAACTTCAGATGCTTTATGGAAAGAATTGGTTACTCCAAACGGAGAAGTCAAGGCTGATCTTTCAAAACTTAGCAATGGTTCTTCTACTTTAGCTAACGCTTCAGGTGGAGGAAGTGATAACAGTTCAGGAACCCTATCAAACTGGGGAGACGGAACTGGTTTCGCTGCCATTGTTAGTAACTTCTTGGCGGATATCCGAGACACTGTAGTTGGATTGTTTGGTGGTAATGATAACTGGGATCCAACCATGTTTGCTACAAAACCAACAGAGAACGAAAAAGCAGTTAGTGTTCGTAAGGATGGAAAAACAGAAAAAACTTATAATCCTGGAGATCTTTACATAAATGGTGCGGATGCATATACTTGGACATACTACGAGAAAAAACTAGATACAGAAAATGCAAGAATGTTAGTCAGACAATTCGTTGCTTCTACTGAGTCTAGGGAAAATCGACCAGTTTATTATGATGAGATTTTTGATAACTGGAATGACTACGAACTAGGTCGTATTCTTGAAGAAAACTACAAGCATGCGTTCAAAGACTTGTTCAAAACAAAAGCTCCTGAAAATAAAGGTAGAAAAGCGGACATTGCATCTAGTCCATTTAAGGGTTCTGCTCTTAAAGACATGAAAATTCTTGCCGGTTACGGCTGGATGAAACAAGGTGATAAAGTTGTCCTCAACCCTGGTTATAAGTTCAAGGCTGAACCTGGTACAGAAGTGACTGCGGTTAAATCTGGACGAGTTGTTTTTGCTGGTAATGATAAGAAAACCGGGAATACGGTTATCATTCGTTCTACTGGAAACTCAGAACAAATCGCTTATACTGGTTTAGGTTCTATTAATGGCGTTAAAGTTGGTGACAACGTTAACGTTGGTGATGTAATCGGTAAAGCTGGATCTGATGGAGAAATTGGATTCTATGGTATCTATGGACGTGCAGACGTTTTAGATGGAATGCCAGAATTCCCAGTTGAATTGGAAAATAACTCTGTTTACTTCGATATTGGTATTAATCTGGGCTTAAATGAAGCTGGACGCAAGAAGATTCTTAAAGAAGTGAATGGATACGACCCAGATAAAAATACTATCAATAAACCAAAAGCTGCTAATATGACTCCTAAAGAGGGAACTCTCGGAGACTATATCAGCGATGGTGGTGGAGATGGTGTCGGTGTAAACGGCTCTAAGGATATAACTCCGGTTTATGGTGGCGACAACGCCTACCCTCATGGAGAATGTACATGGGGAGCTAAAGCTTTAGCTCCATGGGCAGGAAACTATTGGGGTAATGGTGGTGATTGGGCTGCCAGCGCAAGAGCGGAAGGTTACAAGGTTGACCAAACACCGGAAGTCGGAGCTATCGCTTCTTGGAATGATGGAGGATATGGACACGTTGCTGTAGTTACTGCAGTAAATGGGTATCAAATCCAAGTTAAAGAATCAAACTATAATGGTAATCGATTTATCGGTAATCACCGTGGAGGATTCTTTGACCCACGTTATTCTCAGGGAACTGTTAGCTACATTCACCCTAAATAAACTATTAAAAAGGACTTTATTAAAAGTCCTTTTTTGTTTTTTTAATAGGAAAATAAAAAAAGCCTTACGGCTGATAATTTTTTATTCGAAGCTCGAAGTTCGAATCCAAACCTTTGGACCCTTGCAAAATAAATAGGTTTCAAAAATGCTGGTGGTGCAGCATTGATAGATAGGAGTTCATTTTGACTAGTTGAAAAACATACAGGTTTAAAAAGATCTATTATTCTCTCGCAGTAGCCCATAAACCTTTGCTCATTAAGAAGCACACAAGCTCCATATCCTCACAAATTGTTTAAAACCTATTATTTGTCTGGGTGTCTTCGATAAAAAGCTGTTCAAGTCCGTTACGATCAAACTCTAATAGTCAGACCCATTGCGGTTTCTCTTAGTTCTTAGTATCGTTTAGACTCGCAACCAACTTAGCGTCTAAGTTAACGATTGCTAAAGATTGGAACCAAAGAATCCAACCTAGAAGTTTTCAACTTCTGAATCTATTATAACAAAACAATTAAATCATGTCAACAAAAAAGGACTAAAAAAGTCCCATTTTTATTGTTTATTTTCCAATTACTTTTAGCACTTCAATCCTCGCTTGAACAAGTCCAGTAAGTTCATCCAATCCTTTAATTGTTAGAGGAGTGTTTTCTGATAATTCTTTTAGCTGTTTCAGGCGGATGAGGAATTCTTTTTCAGAAATAGAACGAATTGGATTTTTAAGAATTAATTCATCCCCTAAAGTTAGAAGAAGTTCTAGCTTTGAGCTGTTTAATTTTAAAACTTCTATCAAAGCTTCAAATGATTCGTCAGATAAGACTCTTAAATCACAACGAAAATCAGAACTTTTTAGAACTAAATCTTTTTTAGCTAATGATTCCAGTAATTCATCCTTTAAATAAACAAACAAATCCTTTTCCCAAATAAAAGACACTGGCACTTTTTTTATTTCGAATAAAGTTCTAAACTCTTTGAAAAGTTTTTGGATTTTTTCTGGATCTGGCTTGATTGCTTCTACTCGTAGTCCTTGTCCTTGGCTGTCAAAGATCTTTATAATTTCTGAATTCAATTTCAAGTATAGATGTTCGAAGATTTGAAAAAAATTAAGCTAAAAGCCATAATCTTTATTTAGAGTTATTTCTATAAACTCAAATCTGATCGAATCAACCTCTTCTCTGCTTTTTTTAAGCGATAAAACAGCTTAAACATTGAAGTCAAATCTTTGATAGTAAAGTTTTCATTCTTATTAAAACTATAAGTTTTTTTAAAAGCTTTTTGAAAAAAAGCTTCCAAAAAAATAATTTACCATGACCGGATTTATTGCAAATGATTCAACAGAGTCAATTGACAGTTTAATATTATTAACTTTCAGCTCTTTTTCTGTTAAAAAAATAGGAACTAGAACAAGTTTCTTTTTAATTTTTTTCGAATAAATGCTTTTGATGATTTTCATCAAGTGCAGATAATAGAAAAAAATAGATTCTAAAGACTTTTGATTTTTTTAAACGAATCTCAGATCCGTTATTTTTCAATATAATCAGAATAATTTACTTCTCCAAGTTTAAAATCTTTTACAAAAATAAGTTTCATTTTTCTCCAATAGCATAAATCTGCATAACATCTGCATCAAGAACAAATCGAACAGATCCATAGTAATCCTTGTTTTGGATAGCATCTTTAAAGATAAATCTTTCTAATTCAAAAGATCTTTTTATCATTTCTTTTAACAGAATCCCGGCATCAGCCTCAAAATCAAACTGATAATTGGAGTTTTTATTTGTTGAGTTAATCACTTTGTTTCCCTTCTTTCTTTGTCAATGGTTGACAATTTTATTTAATTATAGAAAAGGTGATAAAAACATTAAAGTTGGAGTTGTAAAAATTACAATAAAAAAAGCCTTACGGCTATTAATCATCCCTTTGGACCCTTTACAAATAAACAAGTTCCAAAACCTCATACAATTTTTAAAACCTATTATTTGCTTGGGCGTCTTCGATAAAAAGCTGTTCAAGTCCGTTACGATCAAACTCTAATAGCCTGACCCATTGCGGTTTCTCTTAGTTCTTAGTATCGTTTAGACTCGCAACCAACTTAGAATCTAAGTTAACGATTGCTAAAGATTGGAACCAAAGAATCCAACCTAGAAGTTCTTAACTTCTGAATCTATTATAACAAAACAATTAAACTTTGTCAACAAAAAAAGACTTTAATAAAGTCTTTTTTTATTGGTTATTTTTTATATCACCAATCATAAAAATCTGATTCTCTTACTTCGATCTTCAAAAATTGATTTTCTTTAAAAGGTTCGAACAGATTAAGATAATAATTCAAAACAGAGTTAAAACCATCTCCAATCTCATCATCTCCAAAAGGAGTCAATTCTATACTAACCGAGAGCATTCGCTCAATACTTTTCGAGATAAAGTCGAGATTTTTCAAATCTGAAACAATTGAAGAAGCGGTGAAATCTTTATACTCACCATCTTTGAAGAGGTTATATTGCAAGATTAATTGTTCTTCTGGCATCTCGAGTTTGATTAGATTATTTTTAACTTTGGAGATCAAAGCTTTGAATTCAATTTCTTTTATCAAACCGGATAGATTAAATAAAATCTCAGGAGTAACAGTTTTTAATTCTAAAAGATCTAATAGCTCGTCAAAAGATTTTATAGTGTTCAAATCTCCGAGGTTTGAAACAAGATTGTCTTTTACCAATGCAACAATCTGACCATCACCAATATAGAAATCTTTAAAACAAAGGATCGCACTACGTTGAAAAGAACTAAATTCTTTCTGACTTAGATAGCCATGAGAATACTTCAAGAACTCTGTTAGAGATTCAGAAGGGAAAACTTTCAATTTGTCGAAGCAATTCTGATAAACTCCTTTGAATAAGTAGTTAAAAATGGGATGATATAATTTAGCCTTTAATTCTTGCTTCATAAAATCTAAAAAATTATCAGAAAACACTACTGGTTTATCATTTGAAGTTTTAACTGAAAGATACACATTGCAATCAAACCGGTCTGAGATTTTATCATTTATGGTTTTTAGTTTTAAGATTAGTGATTCATTAAGTTTGTTTTGGTCACCACTCAATAAAGTTAAATAAGCGTTGCTCTTGATTGATTCTGTATTGATTTTGATTTCTAGTTTGTTTTTCTCTTTATCCAATCTAGAAGAGAAATTGAGTTCATCTAAAAAAACAAAGCCTAATATCAAATGGAGGACAATCTAATAACCTTTTTAAACCAAAATTAATGATGTTGTTTTCTGATAAGAAAAAAATTCAATCTTTTTGAGATCTAAGTATAGGTCACAATTTTTCTGGACTTTTAGAAGGATCAAGATAAAAAAATTAAATTGTTATCGATCTTAGATAAAGCTAAATCAATAATTTCTTTTTAACAGAAAAAGTTGCATCTTGGTTAAAGTTTGAAAAAGTTAAAACTTTTTTTACTAAAGTTACCAATCACAGTATTACCTTCTTTCTACTCAATAAATGAGTTTTTTTGTAATTATATAGATTTCGTGATTATCTTGAAATCCTCCTTAAACTGAAAAAGGAGAGTTAAACAACTCTCCCTGTTACCAATCTACTTTGATTGCACGAGTACGGATCTTGATTTCAAGCAATTGAATTGCATCATCCAAGTTTTTGAATCGTTTAGATGAATCCAATGATTTTAAAATCTTACAACGTTCTAAGCGTCTTTTATCTTTTTCTTCAGTTGTGATCGTAAATCCTGATTCAAATTCATCTTTTAGTATAAACAAAAATTCAATATCATCAGGTAAAAGTTCTAAAAATTGCAAAAAGTTTGAAAACTTACTTTTATAGTGCATAACATCAGAACTAAGAGATATCTTGCAATCTTTTCGAACAAACAATTTTCCCTTCTTCATCAATTCAAGTAATTCATAACGAAACTTAGATTCATAATCTAATGGGGTAAATAATAAATCTGAAACTTCGTAAAATTCATCATAGGGAACAGCATTTCCAAATTGATAAGATGAATCTGATTTATCAAAAATAGTACCCCAGGAAAGAGCCAAGCCCTCCATTTGTTCAAGGATAAAATCTCCCTTATACTCAGAAAGAATTGAATTTTTCTCGAATAGTTCATAAAATCTATACCAAGTATAAAAGTTCTGAGACTTCTGACTTTTTTCGAAATTAAGAATTTTTAAAATTAACCCCATTACCTTTTTTTAATTCAAGGGATCCTAAAAAGAAAGAAATAGCTTTAGGGGTAAGAGTAGCAAATGCTGCACTCATAGAATAAGAATCTTTTTTTCTTTTTACAGAGTTACCTTTTCTCAAAAAGAAATTATCAAGATAATCAAAAAAGTATTCAATTAAAACTTTATTGTCATAAAAATGAGAGAAAAACGTTCTGAAAAACGAAAAATGATCCATCTTTAAAAGTGAAAGAGTATGACTTTTTCTTTTTCAATTGTTTTAATAATGTCAGGAATGATTGTTGAATCAAATGAGGATAGATTTAATAAAATTAAATTATTTAACCTTAATTCATTAATTGAAAACGTGCCTTTGTTTTTTTATCCACGGTTATAAGTCCATCATTTTTCGGACATCAATAAATTGACACAATTTTTTTGTATAATTTAAAACATCATTTTTTTAATTGCAGACACAACTATCTGACAATTTTTTTAGATTTAAAGAAAAGAATAAATCTTTAGATTTTTTTCAGAAACACCATGTTCGAAAAATAATTTCATTTGAATAAGCAACTTTTAGCATCTCCGGAATAAGAAGATGCAAATCTTCTTTAAAAATCTTCATAGAAAGTTCTTTTTTTCTTTTGTTCTTTTATCAAAATTAAAACCTTCTTTCTAATTTATTATTTGTTTTAATTATAAATTACGATTTTTGCTCCCGACATTGATGCCGGTAGCAAAAATGACAAAATAAAAAGGAATTAAAGCAATTCCTTTTTCTAACCTTCAACAAGGTATCCCACCCCTGAAATAATAAAAGGTTTTGGGATGTACTTCTTCTTAGAAAAGTATCCGTAACGTTCCATACGCTTCAACTCTTTTCTTACCCAGATCTGATTATAGAAACTTAAGTTAGAAAGATTTAATTGTCTTAATTCGCTAGAGTATGCAGCTAGAGAATCGCTAATATAGCAGTACAAAATTCTATAATAGCTTTTTGTCAACCAATTGTCTGAGAATGGCGATTCCGGATCAAAATCATGCAGATTTATGCTTGTATAGCAATAAGCTAACTTCTTTATCTCGTTAACCGCTCTTTTCTTTAACAATTTAAGCAATTTTAACTTTTCTTTATCTGATCCAGCGTTGATGACATTAATTCTTAGTTTTAAAAAACGATTAATAGTTTCGTCATCAGGAACTAGAAGTTCGTTGTTCATCAAATAATAAAAGAACTTGTAAAGATCCTCAGAATCTTCTGAATAATTAAAAAGTAAAAAGTCTTCATTATTTAATGTCGGGATCCTAGTTGGAATAACTGACAACTTTGATGTTCTTTTATCTAATAAAATTCCAATTCTAGGTTTGGAAAATTCATTAATAATGGCAGATTCATCCAATTCTTTTACTTGCCCAATCATTCTTCGATAAAAATGCATCATCGCTTGGTCATGCATAAACCGTGACCTATCTGACGGATTGAACAGATGCTCATAGTGACTAACAGATTCAAACTTTGTTAGAGTTTTGATTCTGTCATTCATCTCAGTTTCGGATAGACCGCCCAGTTCTTTAACAATTTAAGAAAATTGTTGTGAGATTTGGTTACTTTGAACATTGTCTGTTTTTATCACTGATAATACCTTCTTTCTAACCGGTAACCGGTTTTATTTTAATTATAAAAAAAGCTGAATAAACAGCTTTTCTTTTTTGTTTATGAAATGACGTAGCCAAGCCCTTCTTTAATTACAGAAGTGCTGAACCGGCTTTTCATAGAAAGGAAACCATGTTCCTTTAATCGTTTTTGTTCTCTTTTCAACCACAGGATGTCAAAAATAGAGACATCTTTTGATTTCAATTGATTAACTTCTGACGAATAAAACGCTAATGCATCTAAAGATATAGTCAATGAGTCAGAGAAATCATCAAATGAAGATTTGTAGATTTTGTTGTTTGTAGCTTTTTGAGTAATTGAATACATTGTTCGCAGATGTGAAAGAGAAAAACTACTTCTAAAGTGAAGTTCTGAACAATATAGAAGTTCTTTCAATTCTCTTACCTTAGATTTAGAATCTAAAGTTTGAATAAGTTTCATTTTCTTAATCATTGTTAATAGTCTACTGTACTCGAAAATAAGATCATCTTTCTTGCCTTTGGAGAATAAATCGAAAACCAGATCATCACTTTTTTCATTAGAAAACAAATTGAAAATCATTTCAACATTGTCTCGATCTTCCCAATTAAAAATAATAAATTCTGGAGATAAGAAAGCTGTCCGACTTCTAGTTGGAATAATTTCAGCTGTTTTATCAGTTAGATTTACTAAGATTCCAAGCTTTGCTCTTGTTGTGTAATCTAACATCCTATTTGATTCAAATCCCAAATCTGTACCTTTAGGAAAATAATCCGACAAATGAAAAACAAGTCTTCTTAGTATACTGTTTGATTCATACTTATTTTGATTTGAATGGCAACTCTCATTTTTGGTCAACTCCTTTAACAGTTCAAGTCGTTTGGAGTCAGATAGAGCTGCGAGCTCAGATAAGCGTTTGAAAAATTCAGTGGTTGATTTTGAACTTTGTTGATTTAATTTTTTCATTATTTTTTCCTTCTTTCTACTGGGTAATTTATCCCGGTTTTTATTTTAATTATAAAAAAAAGCTGAACAATTCAGCTTTTTAATTTGTAGATTGTACTACGCTTTCAATAATTCGCATCCATCTTTCATGTTCAGATTTTGGAATTGATTGAAAAATAGAATTGATCTCTATCAGATTTAAAGTTCTCAAACTTGCAGAGATGCTATTATCATCTAAAACAGCCGCAGGAAACTTCCCTTCAATCACGCCTTTAAAACTTGGCTTATTCTTTGACAAATGAAGATACTTTCTCTGTAAAGCAGAAGAAATCATTTTCGTAATTTCTTCTAGATGATTTAGGTTTTCATCTAACAGCTTTTTCAAAAGTATAGTATCTGAACCAAAATCTCTTGCAAGTTTTAGTTCTGTTACAATGAATCCATCATCTTTTTTTGTTAAAGAAAGTGAATCCTCGGAAAAAGAATAATAAATCGGTAATTGAATAAGTTCGAAACTACCATTTGCTAGAAAAGAAATAATTTCTAACAGATCAATTGATTTCTTATTCAAATGGTCAATTAAACTTGTTGACCAACTTTTTTTCCATTAGGTTTCTCTCAATTAAAATTAATCCTTGATTACTCTTTTTACTTCAAAAAAATCTTTACATAATCTTCTAATATAAGTACCATTGCTATAATAGGTACCACGAGAAGAAAACTCATAAATCTCTTTGGCTAATTTATCTTTTTTAGATTTCTTTAACAGTTTAAGTGATGTAGCCCAGTCAGGAACAGTTTTGTTAAACTGTAAGAAACTTTTTTCTGCAGAAGCTTTTAAATCTTCATCGTTAAAGTTTCCGTAATAGTTTTTAGCTAACTCTTGAAAAATCTTAATTCCATTATCAGTTTGATCAACTGTTAATGGCATGATAGCATTCTTGTTTGTGTTATTCAAGTTTTCTACTATTAGTTCATAGCTATCATTGAAGATTCCATAAACTTCATCAGTTGATAAATTAATAGATTTTTTTCTTAATAACTCTAGTTGATTTGAACTACCTTTTTTAGAATCGTTAATAATCATGATTTCCTTCTTTCTACCGGTATACCGGTCTATTTTTATTTTAATTATAAAAAAACAAGAATCATGAGACTCTTGTTCTTTTTTGTTAGCGACCTAGAAGAATATCTACTACATGGTCATACTTTTCTTTATCAGAATCAGGTACCAAATCACGATATTGTTTTAAATCATAAACTGATCTATATTGAATGTGATTTTTAACATCAGATTCTGGAACCATAAAGAATGGGAATCGACCATCTAAGAATCCTTGGAAAGTTGCTTTGTTTTTAGACAAGTATAGGTACTTTCTTTTTAAAGCTGATGAGATGATTTTGTGCAAAACTTCAACTGGATTAGCGCCTGGCTTGTTCAAACTTGCCATTAATTTGTTTGGAGTTCCATTTGAAACTTCGAGTGACAATGTTGAAATTGTAATACAAGAACCTCTATCAACCAAACTAAGTTTTTTATCATCAGTAGAATAAAATACTGTAATTTCTTTGTTGGTTAATAAGTTTGTTTCAGTTACAGAATCAATAATATCAGGAATTGTCAATGTCCCTTTTACTGGGTTTGATTTGTTTCTTAGGTAGTTCTCTAAAGAATTATAACTTTGACAAGCTTGGATTGAAGAAACAAACTTTTTAAAATTAGTGGATTCAGCGTCCAAATCAAATAAATTGGAGAACAAAGAAGCTGCTTTCTTTTCATCTACATAGCGTTCCTTTAGAATAGTCTTAAAAGCTTTTAGAGCTGTAACCTTTTTAGCTTTTTTGATTGATTCCATAGAACTGAACCATTCAGGCATTTCAAATCCCATAGAAGCAACAAAAGATTTTGATAACAAGTCAACATCATAACCTTTTTGTTTGTGGGATTTAGCTGCATTGTACAACAAATCAATACCATTATTGCTTTCAGACTTGATTTTATTAATATCAACCAATTGTTTAGTTGATGTAAAAAGATTGTTGTTATACAAGTCTTCCGCAGAATCTCGGAAAAGTTCTTTCACTTCTTCCTTGGTTAGATTTTCAGATAAATCTCTTAAAGATTCTAAGAATCCAGCGTTTAAGCTTGTGTTTCCACTTGTTGTTTTAATCATTTTTTATAACCTTCTTTCTGGCATAATTGCCGATTTATTTTTTATTAATTATAACCAAACAACAAGACAAAAAATAAAGACCTCGCTTAAACAATTTAAGCAAGGTCAATCACTCTCTGACTATTAAAATTATAAGGCAAAAATGAATAAAAAATGAATATCAACCTCTGCGGTTGATATTGGTTCTCTTGGAAGATTTACCAAGTCTTTTTATTTGTTTTTTACTCAAGTTATTAGACTGAACAGAGTTGTTTTTTCTCTTTTCGAAAATAGCTCTACCAAACTTAGAACGTTCATCTCTTTTATCTGCAAGAATCATTTCTTGACGATAAACTTGTTCCATAATCGTATCTCTACGATTATTATCTTCATCATCAAAGATTGAATTCCTTTCTTTAACAGCTTCAGTTATTTCATCTGAAATTGCTTGAGGATCGAGATTCCGTTTATCGAGATTCCGGTTGCGTTTTTCTTTAATTTTTTTATCGAGTTTTTTTGAAGGATTAACTTCAGATTTTATTTTGGGTTGATGATCTGGTAGCAATTGTAAGTAGGTGTCCTCATAAAATCTAATCACAATATTAATAGGTTCTAGCGGAATACCAGAAACTGTTTCAGCATATACTTTATAATTGACATCCAAATCAGAGCCATCTGTTCCAGGTCTAGAATAAGATTCTTCAATTTTAAACACTCGAACGATATCATGATAAACTGGGTTGAATAACAGTTTTAGGACGTAATCTTCCCATTCTTTATTAGTAATAGAATTGTGGAGATCTTTGACAACTTCAGGGGTGAGTTTTAAAAGTCCCTGATTTGTCATTCTCTTTTCAAACACTGTTTTTCCAGATGCAAAATAAACCCAAATTACAAACAAAAGTAAAAACAATCCAAAATAAAGATTATTTGAGATTCCAGAGTTTTGATTATATAGAACCTGTCTAACAGTCTTGAATTGATCTGCTAAATCAAGAGGTTTGGCATCAAAAATAAACAACCATTCGGTAGGCAAAAACATAAGCCCATAAAAGAATGATAGAGATTTAACCTGCCTTTTATTTAAGACTTTAAAAATAGCAATTGAATCCCTGATAGAATTACTAGGATAATTACTTTCAGATAACTCATTAGATTTTGAATAAGCTTTTAAAAAGGTATGAAAGTAAAATTCCAACCATAATGAAAAATGATGTAATTCTAATTAGTGGAGCTACGCTCAAATAAAATTCCAAATTAATTGTAAGCAATGACAACACAAATTGTGCAAATAAAAGTCCAAAACTAATTAATAAAGTGTAGAATAAAAACCCCTCTAATAATTAACTTTGCATTCAATCCTGATAATGTTACAGGGTTATCTGTGTTGTGCATTGAATTCCCATATTCGTCCATAATTCTCCTTTGTATTAACGATGTTTTTTTATCGTACTTTTATAAAATTAGTAAAACTTTAATTATTTTTTTGACCTCCTTTCTAGAAGAATTAAAGTTTTCCAATAATTATTTTACATTATTTTTTTCTAGAAAAAGTCAAAAGATAAAACGATTTCAATTGTTTGAATATTGCTTTATTATTATTTTTCCCTTCTTAAATTGTTTAAGAATCTAAAAAAATCAAAATGGTCATAGAAGGATTGAAGCTTCAGATTTTTATGATTATTTAGATACTATTGGTCTTGCATTAGATGATACAATTAGTAATAAAAAAGATGTTATTTATGCAAGAGTTTCTACACATAAACAAGAAGAATTAGGTGATTTAGATAGACAGATTGATGCAATCAAATTATTTGCTATCAATCACAACCCTAAGAATCTAGTAGTAACAAAAGATATTGCTTCTAGCTTAAATGATAATCGCAAAGGTTTGAAGAGCTTGTTATCAATGGTTCAAAATAATGAAGTTGATAGAATTTTCGTAAATCACAAAGATAGATTGACTCGTTTTGGTTTCAATTACATCAAGCAGATTTGTGATTTTCATAATGTTCAAATTGTTGTTGTCGATGATGAAGTTAATCCCAAAACTCAATCAGAGGAATTGGCGGAGGATATTATTTCATTGATCAATTCTTCTTCTGGAAAACTTTATGATCTTAGAAGCAAAATAAAACAAGAATTAATGGCGGAAGATTCAAAGGATGAATAATAAAATTGTTTTAGTTGAACGTCACATCATTTCGAAAAAGCATCAATTTTTTAAAGAATGCGATCATTTAACTTTTTTATCAAAAAATCTTTATAATTCAACATTGTTTAGACAGAGAGAATCTTTCTTTGATCCAAATAAAGAGTTTTTTTGAATTACTTTAAAATTAATAAGATTTTTTTGTAGTTGAAAATAATCCTGATTATCGAGCTTTTACCCTCAAAGGTTTCTCAGCAAATCCAAATGATTGTTGACCGTTCATTCAAATCATTTTTTTGCTTTAAAGAAAATGATTTCTAATGGAACTTATTCTAAAAAAAGCTAAGTTACCAAATTATTTAGATAAAGTTAAAGGGCGGATGATTGTTCCTTATCAAAAAAAGGAGCTATTAGTTTAAAGGAAGATGGGTTTGTCAAGTTTTTCTAAAACAAAAAAATAAAAAAATAAAAACATTGCAATCAAAAAGACTCTATTATTGGAGCAAGAATTGTTCCCAAAGGAAATCATTTTTGTTATTGAGATTTTATTTGAAAAAGAAACAAAACCCAAAATTAAACCATGCGAACAAAGAGTTGCATTCATAGATCCTGGAATGAATAATTTAATGACTGTGACAAGTAATGTTTTTTTAATCCTATTATTTATAATGGGAAAGTGGTTAAATCTATTAATCAACTTGCTAATAAAAAAACTTTGCAAAAAAATTGCAAGCAGAAAGGAAAATAAAGGTTCAATAAAAAGCTAAATCAATTTATTCAAAAAGGAATAATAGGATTGATTATTTGTTTCATAAAATAACAACCCATTTAGTGAATCATTTAGTTTCGAACAATGTTAGTCTATTAATTTTTGGACATAACAAAGGTCAGAAACAAGACATTAATCTGGGAAAGAAAACTAATCAGAACTTTGTTTCAATACCATTTTATAAATTGATTTCAATGCTGAAGTACAAGTGTGAACTGAATGGAATTGAATTTTTAGAGAATGAAGAATCCTATACCAGTAAAACTAGCTTTTTAGACTTGGAACCAATTCAAAAATTGGATAACTATGTTGGTAAACGTGTTAAAAGAGGATTGTTTAAAACCAAGGATGAAAAATTGATTAATGCTGATGTTAACGGATCGCTAAACATTGGTAGAAAAGCATTATCTAAATTAAATCTTTACAATGATAATGTGCATCAACAATTAGTAGATTTTATGGTAAATCCTAAAAAAATAACAATAAAATAAAAGTAAAACATGATGAGCTGTCATAGCTTGGATTGTATAGCAGGTAGTCGCAGTCGCTACATTAAATAATTTTTTAATGAAAAAAAGACTCATTTTAAATGAATCTTTTTAAACGTTAGGATTGTTATGATTTTAACGAACTGTTTCTTTTTTAAACCACTAGCAATTTTTTTAATAAAGTGATTTTTTTAGACTTTTTTAAAAATCTTCCTGCGATTTCGCCAAATTAGGGAGATTCAATTCAAAAAGATTTTTTTCCAAAAGCTCTTCTAGAAGTTTTGAATCAAAACAAACCTTCTTTCTACCGCTATTATTCGGCTTTATTTTAGTTATAAAATAAAGACCTCAAGAAAACTGAGGTCTCTTTATTAACAAATTGTTTCCTTTAACAAATTAAGGAGGTGAATGCGTTCTTCTTTGCTCAGCCCTTCCGATAAAGATTTTGCAATTTTTTGGAAGGATTCACTGGTTTTAATGAGATTGTCGTTATAAAAAAACAAACTCATTTCTTTCTTTTGTTCTAAATTAGCTAAATCAAAGTGATTATAAAGCTCCCAATTTGTTTCTCTGGTTTGATGTTGCCATCTATTTTCTTGAACAAATGACTTTAAAGATTCATTATCTTGAAACTCCAAAAGTTGAAATTCAAGAAGGTCAGAAAATCTATTTTGAATACTATCTTTTAATTCTGACATTAAAAGTTTTTTAAGTTCAACTAAATCTTTTGTACTGCCTCTCAAAAGTTCTCGGAAAGTGTAAGAAGTTATCTCTACCTCTCCAATTTTTTTAATTTTGATTCAAATTGGAATTCTTCATCAATTCCTTTCATATAAGGCTCATTATTCAAAGAGATCTCGAAATTATCTTTATCTATGAATAAATTAACCATTAGTTTGTGAGAAAAAAACTCCACATTCCATAGGAGATAAAATAAGTTTTTGAATTAAATCTACAAAATTATCTGAATTTTTTTAACAGTATCTTCAAACATCTTTTGAGAAGCTCCATAATTAAAAGTGCTCTTTTTCCAGAAAAAAATCAACTTGTATAGGTTTAAAATCTTTAAAATCTTTTACAATCACAGATTCAAAGGTTTCTTCAAAACCTTCATTCCCAATCCATCTGATTTTTTTCTAGCAATTTAGAACGTTTACTTTCTTCAATATTATTAATCATCGTTTTTTCCTTCTTTCTTCCGGAAATCTTTCCGGGATTTATTTTAATTATAAAAAAGATCTATCTCTGTAACAGACAGATCTTTTTATTTTTTATTAGGTTTTAAAACCGCTTCCCAACTACTAAGATTTCAATCAATCCTCATAAGACTCATCTGGAAATCTAACAGTAATGGTCGTTGGTCTAATAGGAATTCCAGAAACTGTTTCTGCATAAACAGAATAAATAACAGTCATTCCGTTTTCTTGACCCTCGTGTTCCTCATACCGCTCTTCAATTTTATAAACTCGAAGCAAATTGTGATAATCGGGCTTAAACAAAAGTTTTAGAACTTTATTATCCCAATCTTGAGCAGTTACAGCTTTGTGCAAACCTACTACTATTTCAGTAGAGAGTTCATCTCCATCAGCAGCATTAACCATTTCACTCTCATAGATACTCTTAAAGGTTGAGAGATAAATCCATGAAGCAATAGTAATAATTATGAATAATAAGTAATAATTATTAGATTCAGTTACGTTCGCATGGTAAAAAACATCTCGAACCATTTCATACTTGTCTGAAAAATCAAAGCCCTTTGATGAAAACATAAACTGTAAATTAATAGGAAGCATAATAATCCCCATTAATAAAGCGATTACTTTAACCTTTCTAACTGTAAAGGTTTCTTTCAAAAGCTCAATTGTATCTCTTGTTATATTACTTGGATTTTCATTGCTCGCCATTTTTTCTGTTTTGATCGAAACTTCAATTAAAATCTCAACTAACAGTGCCACTAAAAATAGATAGACAACACCTTTTACAGTTGGAATAATTTCAAAGTAAAAACCAAGATTAATTGTCAAAAGAGACAGTAAAAATTGAGAAGCAACAAGTCCAATCATAACTGCATTAACATAAAAGAGTAAACCTCTAAAAATTAATTTACTATTTAAACCAATCAATTTAACCGGTTTTTCTCTGTGAATTAATTTATTGAAATAATTTTTCATAATTTCCTTCTTTCTAACGACTTTGTCGTTTTCCTTAATTATATCACTAATATAAATAATTCGGGTCTGTAATATTGCTGTAATAAAAACTGTTTTAATTTTTGATTTATGATATGAATAGGAAAAAAATAATACAAGGTGGAAATTGAATGACAAAGAAGAGTAATTTGAAAAAAGCACTTATTGCGCCAGCAATTCTTGCAGCTGGTTTTACTATTGGAAATAACGTACTAACTACTGCACATGCGGAAGATGATAGTAATATCTATACAAGTCAAGTAGACCAGGCTGTAACACAAAACATTGAAACAAAAACTGTTTACTATTCAGGAGCGAAAGAAGATAGTTTTGATGAGAATAATCAAGACCTCTTAGTTAGTAACAGTCATTACAAATCCGAATCTGGAGTTGATAAAGGAGTTTCGGCAGTTGTTCTAGCGGACAAAAAAGAAAAGGATACTAGTGAACTTTTCAGTGAAAAAGCCTTACTAAACGTTGATAACGCACAGCTTTTAGAACAAGCAGAAAAAGATAAAAAAGCTGAAGAAGATAAAAAAGCCGAAGAAGAAGCTCAAAAGAAAAAAGAAGAGGAGGAACGAGCTGCCCGTGCATCTAGAGCGTCAAACAATTCTTCATCTAGAAGCTCTAACAGTTCAACTTCTGCTACTACAAACTATTCTGAATCTGCACCATCCGGGGCAGGCGTAAATGGTGAAACTGATTTTGAGCCAAACTATGGAGCGGTTCACAGTTATCCAGTAGGTCAATGTACATGGGGAGCAAAAGCTTTAGCTCCTTGGGCTGGAGATTACTGGGGTAATGGTGGTGACTGGGCTGCAAGTGCGAGAGCTGCAGGATACCGAGTAGGTTCTGAACCTATGGTTGGAGCTATTGCTTCTTGGAACAATGGTGGCTATGGTCACGTTGCGGTAGTTACTGGAGTAAGTAACGGAATGATCAAAGTAAAAGAAGCAAATTATAATGGTCAGTGGATCGGATACCATCGTGGATGGTTCAACCCTCATACAACTTCAGAAGGGTTTGTTCAATTCATTTACCCACCAGGAACTTAAAAACTTTTAAAATTACAAAAAAGATATTAATTTAAAATTATTAATATCTTTTTATTTTTTGTTCTATATAATTAAAACAAAAAATAGCTGATAAAAATCAGCGAGAAAGAAGGAACCATCATGAAAAAAGCTATTGTATTAGCTATCGCATTATTTATGTCACTCGTTTTTGTCCCTGGTTGGGCAAACGAAACAGCAACTCCTGTTGCTGAACTAATCACCACTGATGTAGTGGTTGACGATGCAGCCGAGTTCTTAGTAACTACTAAGAATGAAAATGGAGAACTGGTCCAAACACCAGTCTCTGAACTTGTAACAGAGCCAACTGAGGCTCCTAAAGTTGATTCTGCAGAACCTATCATTCCTGCAGAAAAAACAGAAACTCCTGTAGCTGAATTGGTTACAGAGCCAAAAAAACCAGAGGTGCCAGTTGATTCAGCGGAACCTATCATTCCAGCTGTCACAACAGACACACCAGTGGCGGAACTCGTTGTTGAAAAAGAAGAACCAACACCAGCTCCAAAACCAAAAAAACCGGAAGTTCCGGTTGACTCTGTTCCAACTCCAAAAATTCCAGCACCAGTTGTTGAGAAACCTGAGTTGCCAGTGGATGAAGTACCAAACATCCCAGCACCAGTAGTTGAGAAGCCAGAGGTTGAATTGCCAATCATTCCAACACCAGTTGTTGAAAAACCAGAATTGACAATTCCTACAACACCAGCTCCAAAAGAGGAGCCTAAACAACCAGAGCCAAAAACTCCGGTTAACCCAACTCCAGCTCCAAAAGTAGAGGAGCCAAAACTTCCAGAACCAAAAACTCCGGAAGTACCTACAACTCCAGAAGTTCCAACAACTCCAGTTGTTGAAGAACCTGTAGTTCCAGTTGCACCAGGTGCAACTCGTAACCATACTCTTCGTCGCCTTCCTTTGACAGGTACAGAAGAGTCTAACTTTACTGCACTTGCTGCAGTATTGGCAATTGTTGCTATTGCACTTTCAGTAGCATCAATGAAGAAAGAATTCTAATTTGAATTCTTAAAGTAATTTATTATTACAATTTATTTTTTTAATTTTTAAAAAAATTAATTTAACTTATTTTTTTAAAGCTAAAAAGTAAGTTACAAAAAAATCGTAAAAGCTAACGATTTTTTTCCAGAGTAAAAAGTTTAACGTGAATTTTTTTCTCTAAAGTGGATGAATCGTGAACGTGACGATTTATCCAATGTTAATTAAGGTGACGATTTTAATTAACAAAAAAACAACGAGGTGACGTATCTCGTTAAAAAAATAAAAATTGAATGAGATATTGAGCTCCTTAGCTCTAAATCTCAAAATTAATTTTATATTATAATTATGGGTTTGTTCGAACCATTAATCGAACAAAAAACGTCACTCTTTATGAGTGACAGGTGCGTGTGTGTCGAGTGTGGTGAACTTGAAAACAATTTTATTATTATTATTTTTTCAGTTTGCATCACACCACGTTGTCGGACCCGGGATTGCCTTTTGGCGCCTGGGATCCCGACACCTGTACACACACCAACACGCACCTAAAAAACAAAACTGAAAAAATAAAAAAGACCCAATACTTTTTAAATCCTTCGGGATTAAAAGAAGTATTCCTCGAGGAGGGTCTTTTTTTATTGTCGTTTTTATGTTATAATAATGTCATAAACAGCAAAAAGGAGAATTAAATGAAAACAAAAACTGAACAATTAGATTTTATAAGTAAGTGGTCAATGGGTGATTACAGCTTAAAAGAAGTTTTTAAAGCACATTCTAAAATTGTTTTAGAAGAATTTAAAGAACTAACTCAAAATGAGTTTATCAAATCACTTTCTAACTTTGATAATCAGACAAAGTATGCTATCTTGCAAAACTTTTTAATTTTAGGGCTTTACAAAGATTCAGAGGTTATCAATGGCGACTTAGGTAAAATGATGAAAATCATTGATTACATCTCAAAATTAGATGATCGCTTCAAGTATCAATCCCTTCCTGAAACTTTTAAAGATGCGCAAACTTGGACTGAAACTTTTAAAGAAGTGGATAGTGCATTAATACACAAGTTAAGATTAGAATTCAAAGATTCTATTGAATTAATTTTATTCATCGATGATAAGGGGAATTATTCTATAGGTGTTGAAGAGTATTGTTCTGAAAAAAATCTTGATATGGAAAACTTCTTTAAAACAACAAAGGTTTTGGGTATTCTGACAACATCCTTTAGACTTTATGATGAGGTGAAACAGGATAACGGAGACAGATCTTTTATGATTGAAGAGTTTGGATTGCTATATCTCTCTGCTTTAATTATTCAAGATTTTGATTTTTTAGTCAATGGGATTTTAGAGATTTGTGACAAAGTAAACAGTGAAACCAGTGAGGTGAAAAGTGAAAAAGTACAATAAAACAAGAAGGTTGGCAATACTACCTTCTTATAAATCAGAATTTGATCGTGATTTTATTAAAAGAGACAGTTGTTTACAATTACAAACAGCTCAGATTGTTTTGGATCCATTTGGAACTCTTGCTAAAGAGACTTATAAATTGGGAGTCAAATCAGAGCATTCAAAAAGAGCCACTTACTTAAACTTTTTAAAAAATCTAGATAAATCTTTTGATGAAAAGATTTTGTACTTAGATAATAAGATTAAAGAAAAAGAAAGTAAGAAAGAGTTAAGTTGAGCTGAAGAAGAATTTTTAAAATCTTTAAAAAATTCTTTAAAAGTTACGACTAAGTTTAGGAAGTTTTTAGATAATAACTTACCACAGTTGAAGTCAGAAAGCGAGCTTTCTTCAATTAGTACAGGAGCGTTATTTAAAATTACTTCAAGAGTTGCAGCATTCCTGTCAGATTCATTCTGTTCTGAAAGTTTTTATGTTTTTATGATAGAATAACAAACGAATTGCAAGCTTTGAGTTTAACTCAAGATGAACCGATAGTAAAACTGATTGAATTTTTAAAAGGGGATAGTTATAATCCTTTGTGGGGAATAACATCTTGGGTTCAAGATGAGTTTTATAACGATTTTATCTCTAATGTACGATTCAAGAATAATCCATTCCTGGAATTGAACAAGGATGTTTTATACAATGGTATTGAAGTTATTAAAAGAACTTATGGAGATGATGCTACTATTAAAACTTTAATCTCTTTAATCAACGATCGTTGTATCGATGGTATTGGTCCGAAAGAGATTTTATCTGATTTTGAGCAATTGATGTCTTCAGATCCATCAAAGAATACAGAGAAAAACCAAAAATTGCTTCATTTCTTTAAGGTGAGTTACTATGATAACTTTGTTGGTGGCTTTTATTCGCATACCTTTAAGGATTCTTCAATGATCAGAGATTACTTAGATTCATCCTTCAACAATGTGGAGATGTTTGATCTTCTTTGTCCGAAAACGGGAACCAAACCAATTGACTTTTTGGATTGCTTGACTTATGGAGATAAGATCTCAATTTCCTTTAATACAGGAAGAGGAAAAACAGTAAATCAATTTATTGCTAGTATGATTCTAAGGAGAATAGAAAATGCTGTACTTTGTAGACCAGGAGATCCAACAACTCGAAGTTATGGTAATTTATACTTAGTAAATGAAAATCTATACTACGATTTTCAACAATTACAACGTTTTAAAATAAAGACCTCTTATCTGATTGATACTTTTTCAGTCTTCCAGCCTGAATTTTAAAACCATAAATTAAAGTTTGACCTCAAGTCAAAAAAGTGATACAATAAAAGAAAAAGAAAAAAAGGAGCTTTCAAATTGAAATCAAAAAATAAAAAATTAATCGTAGGTACAGTAGCGGGTGTCACTGCTGTAGCAACTTTAGTAGGATCAGCAGCGCTTGTTTTGAAAAAGAAAAATGGCAGTTATAAAAGCAAACGAGTTAGAAAAGCTAAACGCTTTGGAAAACAAAATAGTGTTGTAGCAAAACGTTTCAGTAAAAAAACTGACCAATAATTACGGGTACTACAAATGCGAGAAGAAGAAAAAAATAATAGATTCAGTAGATTTGTAAAAGAATACATAATCCCACCAATTATTATTTTTGTTTGTGTTCTCGGCTTTAGAACCTATGTAATGGATTTTAGTTTGGTATCAGGTGAATCAATGTTACCAAGTTTACAAGATAACCAAACTTTAATCTTGAATAGACTAGACAAAACTCCTCAAAGAGGTGAAGTTATTAACTTTTATTCAAAAGTTAATAACCCTGATGCTCAACCTGGACATGATGTTTATGTTAAAAGGGTTATTGGAATTCCTGGTGATACAGTAGAACTTAAAGACGGTGAATTACTAGTTAATGGGAAAGCTGTAAATCAGGAGTTTCTTAACTTGGATAGTTCTAGAATCGATGCAAAAGAAGAATCTAAATTGGGGAGCCAATATCCTCTTGGAAAAGATTGGGATTTACAAACCCTGTCTACAACTGTAACCGGCTGGAACTCTTTCAGCAAGAACACTTCTGTAGTTCCAGAAGGGTGTTACTTCGTTCTTGGAGATCATAGATCTAATTCTGTTGATAGTCGTTCTTTTGGATTTGTGAAAGCAGATTCAATTTTAGGAGTGGTTAGACCAAACCTTCTTTCTAAAACAAGAGCTGATTATTACTTAACTAGCGACTATTCTAAAAACTTTTTTAAGTAAAAAAAGAGGTGATTAATGACAATTGAAGCAATGGTGATTCCACCACGGTATCCAAATCTTCAGATTTTACCAGTTGGGAATTCTGAAAAAGAAAAAGAGATTTTGAGAAAAACAGCTCTTTTGTTTGATACAAAACCAGATTACAAAGCGAATCATTATCTGATTGCAGATGGAGAAGATTTTGCTGGGATTCTTGAATACACAGTTCGTCAAGATTCAAGAAATGGAACTGCAATTATTAAGGGGTTGTGGATAAACACAAACTTGTTGCTACCATTTTTGGAAGGTGTATATCTTAATCTAGGTTTGAACTTCGATAAAGTTAACATTCTAGATTCCGGGACAGAGAACACTTTTATTGTTGATGCTAACCCGGTTGATAATTTCAATCCAATGGTTACTTCATCAGTTAAAGCTTTGGATTTGGAAAATGATACAACTGGAAAGGTTGACAGCATTCTAAAAACTTTCTAATAGATAAAACAAAGAACGATTTCTATCGTTCTTTTTTAAAAACTTTATTTTTGTTCCAAAATAAGGTAAAATAGTAGGAGTAAAGATTTTAAAATGGAGGGTTTATAGATGCCAGGAAAGGTTATTAAACAAGAAAATAAGTTAAAAAAATGGTTTTTGATTCTTGGAATTGCTGGAGTTATTGGAGTTGGATCTGGACTTTATTATTACAATTTTCAAAAAGGTCCATCAGATAAGAATATCACAGCTCTAACATCTGATCAACAAAAAAGTTTGATTGAAACAGCAACAAAATTGGTCAAACAAAACACAAAACCTAAAGAGATTTACAATGATTTAGGTTCACGTATTGAAAAATTGGATAAACAGAACCAATACCTTGCAATGGATCTTATTTACACCTCGATTCAAAATGCAACATTCTATTACAATTCAACCGGTTCAGTTATGAGTGGTGAAATTGAGTATAACAGAAAAACATCACGCTCGAGTATTGCTGCAGCCAATAACTCAGCCTGGGTTTCTGGATTTGTTAGAGATTTGAAAGATCAACACTTGAAACCATTTTCTATTTCAGGAGCTCAGATTTTATCTCTGCCTAATTGGGAAGATTTGAAAAATTATCAGAAGTATTCATCTTCTGAACTTTCTATTTTAATTGAAACTGGAGCTGAAGCTGAAAAGTTTGAAATCTTCAATTCTGAAACTGGTGCAGTAGATGCGTATCAAGCTTTCAAAGCTTATGAAACAGTTTTAGAAGGATTGAATAAATTAAGTAAAGAAAATCAATCAAGTAAGTATCTTGCAGACTTGAATAGTCTAGCTAGATTTTATCATGATGTTGCTTTAGGTGTTATTATTACTGACAACATCGAGTTGGATTCTGATGGTACAACTTATACACTAACCACTAGTCAGGTTCAAGCACTTGAGAAAATAAAAAACGAAGCTAAAGATTCTGTAATAGCTAAAGAAGCTGGATCAATCCTTGGAGTGTTAAAGGATAAAAATAAAGCCCCTGGTAACTTCTTGAAGAACATTGCCAAAGAATCGCAAAAACGATTTGGTAGTAGTGTTTATTGGCAAGCTGAACAAGATTTGTCTTCAATTGTTACTAAAAAAACATTAACTGAAAGAGAAGAAAGAAGAAGAGTCTGGTGGTTCGAATGAAAATAATTGATACACTAAGAAAACATCTAGTAGAATTAAGAGACCGGTTTGACCCAAAAAAAGTTAGAGAAATAAAGAGAATTCGAGATTTTAAATCTAAAAAAATAAGAGTGACAATTTATACACTCATAGCTGTGTTCTCTTTAGGTTTTGGTTTGGTAAACTTAGTTAAACAAGAAGAACTTTCTGAAAGAAACTTTAGAGATCAGATTGTTCAAAATGAATTAAAGGCTTCGAAAGAAGAAGTTGCAAATTGGAATCTAGTTAAAAAATTACCGTACAAAAACAGTTTCTTATCGATTTATCAGTTTCAAAATAAAGATGGTTTAAACTTCTTGCTGGTAGATCGTTCTACTCCAAATGGTCAGATTTTAGAAAAGGTTACTATTGATACTCAAAAATCTGAACCAAAAGCAGATGAACCAATTGCCTTGATGCAACTTTTGGTTTGGCTCTCTGATACTGGAAAAGAAAAGAAAATCGATTCTTATTCAAAAACAGATAGTGGCTGGGAAGTAAATGGAAAAGAGTATAAACTTGAACTTCGCTATGGTCAATTAATCAAGGTAAATGATGAAGAACTAAGTAGATTTCCTAATCTTTACCTGACACAGCCAGCAATAAGAAGAATTCTAAAATCTTTTGAAAAAGATCCTGAACAGATGATGATTGGACGTGTGACGATTGAAGATGGAGAGTTACTTATAACATCTAGAGAGTTCGGCACAACTGATGGTGCACCGGTTTATGAAATTAGGTCCAATCTTAATTCAGAAGTAAAGATTTTAGAAAACAAAATTGTAAAAAGGGGAGATTAGAATGAATGAAAGTTTGAAAGATTTAAAACCAGAACTTGAATCACTTTCAGGAAAACTCGAGTTAGAAGTTTCTAATTTTTTAAATCATCTTTCTTTCACATCAGACCCAATTGCGGCAATAACCGGAGAGAAAGGAAGATGGCTCATTTTAAATCCTTTTGTGAAAACAAAACCATTGCTTGATAAAATTATCAATCATGTCTCTGGAGAATTGTATAGAAAAAGTGAAGGGCAATTTTACTTGATCAATGCAAGTTTAGATAGTTCGGGAAGGGATTTGACTTTAGGTATTGGATCAGAGGACAATGAGCCATTTATTTTCTGGTCTTTATTCTCTAATAAGGTTAGAATTCCTTCTTGGGATGGTGTTTATGAACGAAAATCTGAACGTTCAAAATTAATCGATCTATTAAAAGAGAAAGAAAAACTCTTAGATGAAACTTCTATAGTTTTAAATTCTCCGGATGCATTATTGAATAACGGATACTTTAACCTTTATCTAAAACGTTTTTTTAGAAGAAAGCGTTTTGAATCTCAAGCTATTGATTTGATTAATGATTTAAGTATTGAAGTTGAAGTTACAAAAAAAGAACTAGATACAATAAAAGAATTTGATTTCAGTGTTATGGAAGATCCTAATTTGCTGAAGTGTCTAGATTTTTTACAATTGTTATTCTTAAGATTTCCAAAGTATACCAAGTATTCTGACTATATAAAAGAAACCAAAAAGGGGGAAAAATAATTGAACAACTATCAAAATGGTATGAATGGAGGTGGGCGTTTTAATCACCAATCATACCTAGCAAATAGACGTAGAGTTATCAATGAGCACAATAATAATGCTCATGGGAATTCACAAACTCTACAAGAGTATAAGAAACAACAAGAACAGTTCAACAAAGAAAAAGAAATCTTGCAAGCTCCACCGTCTTTCAAAAAGACTCGGACGATGATTATTTTCCGAGGTCAATACCTTGTTATTATGTTGAGTTTCTTTTTGATACTTATCAATTCTATTTTGAGAGGATTTTCTGGAGTATGGTGGTACTTAGTTCCAAACCTATTATTTGCAGCTTTTTATCTTGTTTTTTCAAGTTATTTCAATCCACTTGATTATGCAAGTGATACGAAATCTTACATTCGACCAAAACTTGACCGGGTTTATCTTCAATTGCAAGAGATAACAAAAGTTCTTCTAACATTGCTTGGTCACAACCTAGATAAAAAACCGGAAAGCTCTCTTCGTATTGCATACCTGATCGGTTTAGTCGGAACTTTAACTGGAATCTTGTTTTATAATAGTGGATTCGTTGTCTTATCAATTCCTTTCATTTTATTATTCGTAGTTAGAAGTTTCGCTTCTGGAAAAACTTTAGAAGCTGGATCTCGACTTAAATTGTTTAAGTGGGTTTTATTCATCTTCCTTCTAATTAATTCAGTATTGTCGGCTTATTGGAAGACTCCATTTGGATTTGAGTTGGTAGTTGTTATTTCTATTGTGAACAGCTTGCAACTATGGCTTGATAATTTGGAGATTTATGGAGTTGATGTAATCGCTAGACTTAAGATGGAAGAAGAAAGACGCTCAAATGAAACAGCCAGAATGATGGCGGCTCAAGCAGCAATTCAAAGAACTCAACCACGTCAATAATTGAAAAGAGATGAATACAAAGATTCATCTCTTTTTATATAACTAAAACAAAAAGCCTAGAACAGGCAAAGAAAGAAGGAATCTATTATGCTAGAAACTTTAATTAAAACTTACTACCCATACTTTATATCTGGATCTTTTAGCAAAAAAGTTATTGGTTTGATTTATTCAAACTTATTCAAGAAGAATTCTAATACTAACTTTAAACTTGTTTTCGAAGTTACAAAAGATGATCTTAGATCTGATTTGATTCTAACAACTTCATTAACCGATGGGCACAACATCAAGTTGCTAGTAAGAAAGGAACAAATTAGCCTAAAGAAAGAACGATTGGAAGTCTTTGATAATTTCTTTGTTGTTGAAAGTAATGATTTAGTTATCAATTTCAGAAAACAAACCAACTCTTTATCTTTGGATTATCTTTATTCGGCTATCAAAACTTTTGAAATCGAAGCTCTAATTTCTGTAGTTGAAAATAAATTAATTTCTGAATCTGAAAAAGACGGATTATTAACTTCTTTAACTGAACAGAAGAGTCTTTTAAAAGCTTTAGGTTATCAGTCTTGGGTCGAACCAAAACTCATTTTCAGAACTTTAATTGATACTAAAAACTTCAAAGTATCTGACAATTCTTACAGTTCAGAAAATTCAGATGAGTATTCTGATGCCTTGGATGTTGAAATCAGAATTGAACAAATGCTCCTGAAAAAAAGCTTAGCAGACTATAATGGTATCTCTAGAGTTGGAGTTCTAAGATCAAAAGAATCAGAAGCAAAAGTTTTCTTTTGGCTATTAGAGGGCTTGATTTCCGATGATGTTGCCGGTTTGAGTACTTTTGCTCCAAAATCTTTTGATCAAACTAATGTCGATTTAAAGAATTACACTTGGATCAACAGTTTGGTTGATGATTTTGTCTCTCTAATTTCTAAAGATTTAGAAATTGATAAACTTATCGAATCTGGAGCTCTAGGAGATCACACACCAGCTTTGTTGGCTATTGCTGGATTGGTAGAAGAAGAATAAAGTTTACAAATCACGATTATTTCAAATCGTGATTTTTTATAATTAACAAAACTATAAAAGAAAGAAGGTTTATAATGTTAAATCCTACTAAATCTAATTTGATTTCATCAAAGTTGGAAGCTATTCGCTCTCTCTCTGAAACAATTTCAGAGTCTGATTTGACTTTAATTGTACAAGAGAACTCGGATTCCGAAGTGATTGCCAATTCAGCTGTGAAATCAAGACCAAAACTAGATAAAAAAGATTTGCGAACTTTAGGTATTGTTTCATTACCGGACTTTATGTTGGATAGATCTGTTTTTGCATCTGATTTGGATAAAGTTAAACGTTTTAGGTCTATTAAAAAGTTGACCAACAGCATCATCAATCAGAAAATAGGAACAACTCCTTTAACAATTAAAGAAGTTCGAGATTTTGCTATTGAAGTTTTAGGGGTGGATAAAAATAGATTTTTTGGAATTACAGAAGTTGTAGTAATAAATCGTATTACTAAAATTATGTTATCTAGACATCCACATCAGACACTCAAAGTTTATTTTGATTTCGAGAAAAAATCTCTAACATCTGTTCCAGATAAAGGAGATTGTCTCGAAATTAGTACAATTTCGATCGGATACAGAAATGGTCATTATGGGAAGCTAACTCAGAAAATGATTGAAGGAAAAAGCTTTAAAGAAGCGATGGTAGAAATTATTAAGTTTGATTTGAAACAAACTTATTTGAAACTATCTCAACTAGAAAGCTTCACATTCAAAGATTATCGACAGAGGAAAGTTCCTCTATCTTTAGTAGATAAAGAATCGGTAGAGGCAAACTTGAGACGATGGGAAATCTCATCCATTCAATCACTTTTAATGGACCGAAGTGAATCGGATAAACAAATCATTGCTGAACTAGTAAAAGAAATGATATTGGACAGTTCGAAATCACTTTATCTTTGGAAATAAATAATCAAACTGGTATAGCTTTATAGTTGTAACCAGTTTTTTTATAATTAAAACAAAACTGTTATTATGGATAGAAAGAAGGTAATTTAATTGAAAAAAATTAAACCAGCAAATTGTAGTGAATTACAAACTCGAACAGTTAAGAAAATTATCTGAAACACTTTCAGTTAAGGATCTTGGTTTTTTTAGATGTTGAGGCTCCGGATTTCGAAAAATCAGCTTTAGAATCTCAGACTATAAAACCTAATATTCAATTTTTCTGATTTAAAAAATCTACGAATAAAAACTCCCCCAACGTTTCTGTTGGATTACGAAGAATTTTCAAAGGATAAAGAAATAGTTAATCAGTTTAAAAAGATAAAGCAAACCCTTTACCGATTGCAGATGTTTTCGAATCCAGAGTTAGTCGAACCAGAATTAGAAAAACTTAGAGATTTTGCTACTCAAACATTAGGAGTAGAAAAGAGAGTTTCATTTAATCGTGAAAAAGAGCGTTTATCTCTAGAAAGAATAGTAATAGAATTATTGCGCCCTGTTAATCAAAAAACTATTAAAGTTTATTTTGATTTCAACAACGAAAAACTGACAACAAAACCTGAAACCGGAGATTGTTTGATGGTTGCTTCTATTACAATTGGCTCTAAAAGCGGCACTTTCTCTCGTGTTATTTCACTGATGAATTCTGGAAAAACTTTCAAGGAAGCTTTTCTTGAAAAATTAAAGTTTCAGATGAAGGAAAATTATGTGCGAATCTATAAAATGGATAAGTATTCATTTAAAGACTATGAAAAGAGGAAAATTCCTCTTGCTTTGGTACCGGATGATTCTATTGTAGGAAGTTTGAAATCTAAAGATTTAAGATCTCTTCTTAAAATTCTAGATGGGCGTCCTTTATCTGATAAAGAAAGGATTCTCAATATAATTGGAAGTTTAATTATCAAAAAATAAAAAGGCGACTATTGTCAGCCTTTTTTATAATTAAAATAAAACCGGATTCCGGTTAGAAAGAAGGTTTTTTAAATTGTTAAAAAAAGTGATTCAAAACAGAGTATTCAATCGGAAACTAATGGATTTTTTTATCAAAATCTTTTCAATTTGAGAACTGTTATGTCTTTTTGATTTCATCAATGAAAGATTTATGGATCTTTTTGGTTCGTTCCGTTATTTATTTGATATCACTAAAAAAAAGAATAGAAAAAAAGAAATTGAGAATGGAATAACTGAAAGTTATAAATTGGGTTGATTAACAGTTTCGAATAATATAGAAGAATTTATATAAAATTCTTCTTTTTCTTTTTGTCTTGACTTTTTTTATTTAATTTGCGATATAATAAGATTATAAAATAAAGTTAAAGGTCATAAAAAAATGATTAAAAAAAGTCAATTATTAAAAGAATATTATAAACCAAAAAGATATTGCAAGATTTTTGGGAGTAACAACTAGAACTTTGCATAATTGGGATAGAGAAGGGAAGATCGAATTTAGAAGAGATCCAAATTCAAACAGACGCTACTTGACAAAAGATGATTTAGTTCCAATTTTAGAAGAGTTTGATTTGTTGTTTGATGATACACAATTGAAAAAAAGAGATGTTGTGTATGCTCGAGTTTCGTCACATGAACAAAAGAAAAATGGTGATTTAGATAGACAGATTCAATTCCTAATTAATGAGAATGATGATTTGCAAAATCTTTTAATTTTATCTGAGGTTGGATCTGGTTTAAATGATAAAAGAAAAAAACTTCAAGAACTAATCAAATTAGCGATGGATGATAAAGTAAATAGAATTTTTTTATTACTTATAAAGATAGATTAACACGTTTTGGTTTTCACTATCTTGAAACAATTTTTAAATCTAAAGGCGTAGAAATTGTTGTTATGAAGCAAAAAACAGAAGAATTATCTGTAGAAAAGGAATTGACTGATGATATGATGTCATTAATTGCATCTTTTTCTGGAAAGCTTTATGAGCTGCGATCAAAAAATAAAAAAAGTCAATCAGAATTTAAAAAAGAATTGGTGGATAAATTGAGTGAATCTGAAGGTAATCTAGTTTTAACTAACATAATGGAATGATGCATAGTAAGGGAGGGAGTTTTTGCTTAAGAAAAAGTTTACAATTGTAACGCAATTGCATACAAGTTCGAATAAAGACTTGATAGATTATATAGATTTAACTTTGCCATCTTATTCAAAGGCTGTTAGGGAAAGCTTTCATACCATCAAAAATAGTAAATCTTTTAATAAGTCAAGTTATAACTCACTACTTCAACAAAAGTATGACATAACTCAAAGAACTGCAAATTCAATTATCTCTGATGCTCAAGGTCGTTTAAATGCACTTATAGAATTAAAACGATATGAACAAAAACAATTAAAATTAAAAAAATCTCAAATCTTGAAAAGAACATTATTCCAAAATTGGTTCAAAAAGAGATGATAATTCTAATCTTTTAAATTGTGGAAAGAATGTATCGCTTATCAAACAACGAAACTTAAGATTAAAAATTGTTTCTAAAAAGAATAAATTAAATTGTTTAAAAACAGAAACTTTCTAATGTCACTTATCAAATAGAAAACAAAAAAACTAAAAACTTTGTTTTTGGGACTAAAGATTTATTAAAAAGAAATTATCAGAAGTTTAAACAGAAACGAGATAGTCAACTATCTTTTGTTGGTTGCAAATCGGAGGTGGGATGCAATCAACAACTACAACTTATTTTTAATCCTAAAAAAACAATCAATTTAAAATAAAATTGAGAAAAGATTTTGGATTTAAGAAATCAAAAAGGAAAAGATAAAATTGTAGAAGGTCAAGTTTATTTTAGGAATCATAAAAATAAAAATTGTTTCTATTTTGAAAAAAATAAAAAAATAGTCCATTAAGTTATAAGATTATAAAAAAACAACAATCGTTTTTTTATCTATATTGCACTTTTGAAATCCAACTTGAAGAAAAGGACTATCTAACTAGATCTAGTTATGGAACTATTGGATTAGATTTTTAATAAAAGGATTTATTACTTTATCTGAAACCAATAATTACGGAGATTTGATAGATGTGGATATCTTCAGGTATAGATTTAGTTCTGGTAAAAAAACAAAAAAACTGATTTACAAAAAAATAGCAAATGAAGTTGTTCAATTATCTAGAGAAAAAGGAAAAGGATTTGTGTATTGAAAACTTAAACTTTAAGAAAACAAAAAGCAAAACTGATTCAAAAATTGGGAAACAATACAACCAAATGATTCATTCTTTAGCATATAGTCAATTTATTAATTTAATGGAAAATTCAGCATTTAAAAAAATTCGGTTAGAATAATTAAAGTAAATCCAGCATGGACATCATGGTTAGCAAAAAAACTTTATTGTCCAACTATGAAGCTCAATATTCATATTGGAGCTGCATACGTGATTGCAAGACGTGGTCAAGGATATAAAGAATCTTTATAATTTTTTTACAAAAAAACACAACTTATCTTATATAGATGTATAAATGCAAGACAATTTAGCATCTCCCTTTAAGGTAATTTATTTCAGCAGCTCTAGCGACAAACTTTATTGTTTTGATTAAAAAATCAATGAATTGGAATTAATTTTTCAGTTGAAATAAAGTGAGCAAGAGTGAAATGGGTTAACCGTGAGACCCTGAGTTGAAAAAAACTCTAAAATTGATCTAAAAAAATAAGATTTCTTTATTTTTCTTATTTTTTTAGTTACGGTTACTCTGAATTTCTAGATGATTAAAAAAAACAATTAAAAAGAACAGTTACAAACTCTATATCGATTCCATTTAGAAAACGTAATTGACCCCGACTCTGGATTTGTTACAGACGGTTCTCAGCACGTATTCTTATCGAATTCCGATGCAGTAAAAAGCGAATTGGTTAGTATCCTAAATCGGACTGGTTTGCATTCTAGTAATTATTCTCTAAAAGAACGAATCAAGCTTGCTGAACTAATTTCAGAAATCTTAACAAAACAAAAATTAAAAAGAGAGGTTTATTTAAACTTCTTTTTTTTTTATAATTAAAACAAAAAAAGAAAGAAGGTAACTGAATGAAAGACCTTAATCTAGCTAAAGGAAAACGGTCTGCTTTAATTGAAGAAATAAGGCTTGCAATAGTAACAAGATTGGATGAAATGGTCGATTTTCTGTTATTGTCAAAGGAAGACCAAGGTTCTTTAACTATGAAAGAAGAGATTGAACTTACTTTAACAAAGAAAGAAGATTTTAATATTGACTTTGATTTTGATAGTTTATTAAAACTTCTAAATTGTAATGAGGTTCCATCTGGATTGGAAAACCGACTTGATTTTTCAAATCGATTGAAAACAGATTACAAGTTCAAGTGCACAATCGATTCTGCTAGGGGTAATTATCCTAGAAACTTTTTCGAATTATTTGGAGATTTTTCTATTGATCCATCAGATGAATATGAAGTTCGTACAATGGTAAAAGATTTATTGTTTAATTACTTGACTGCAAATTATAATCATAAACAATGGGAAATCTATTATGATTTTGAAACAAAGTCACTTTCTACTAATTCTGTTGGAAATAAAATCTTTGTTTGCAATTTCGCAACCGGCTTCAAAAAAGGAAAGGCTAAACTTTTAATCGAAAAGTTCTTTAATAAGAATCTTGATTACAAGACAGTAATTAAGAATGAAATCAAGTTTGGACTTGAGTCGATTCTTCACAACTTATCAACTCTAACAACTCACAATGTGAACGATGCAATTAGAAGCTCTGTTCCACTTTCGTTCTTCGGTGAAGATGAGTTGATAGAATTCATCAACTCGATCAGCTTTAAAAAAGCAAAATCGATTTTAAGAACTCGAAGTGAAAAAGAACAAGAGTTCTTATTACAATTAATGGTGAAAGCCTTTGAAAGAACTAAAAAAACTACCTTTTGGTAGTTTTTTCTTTGATTCTAAAAGATAATTTCTTGACTTTTTTTAAAAAAAATAGTATTATATAGGAAATAATAAACTGATTGGAGTTATTAATGTTTATTTTTGATTATTTGGATTATGTTTGGTATAAACTTTTGGGGTTGGATTTGATGCTTAATGGTAATCATAGATTCTTTTATTTTTTTATAGGTTTTGTTGTTATTGTTACTCTAATTTTGGAAATCGCAACAAAGAAAGATCCATTTTTAAATAACTGGAAAAACTCTTGGTATAACTTTTATTATTTTTATGTTCGTTTACAATTCCACTTTTTCGTTACGATGCCTAAAGCGAAGTATGAGGTTTTAAACAAAGAAGAAATGGTACTAATAAAGCCAAATGACAAAAGTATTACAGCAGAAATCAGAGGTCAATTTTCAACTTCTGAAAACTTTATAGAAAAAGATAATTCTAAGAATGATGTAATCAAACTTGATGATTTAACTCTTTATCTAGGTGGTGAATTGGATTTCGATCCTAATCACTTCCCGATTGTAACTATGACTATTTCCAAAGATTCAGCATCTATTGATAAAACTGGTCGATTGATAATCGAAGACCCTTCTGGAACAGTTTTAGAAACCTCTGAAGTAGTTAAAGTACCTTTAAAAATCAAAGAAATCTATTATGGGGATTTAACTTATGATGTAACAGTAGGATCCATCTCTGAAACAAAAAAAGAAAAGTTTGTTAAAGTAGTGGTTAACAATTCTAAGATAAAGCAAGACAAAGAAGATTTAAAAAAATTATTAAATGAACAATAAAAAAACTACCATCTGGTAGTTTTTATTTTTTTTGTTAATACCAACCACGAGAATACCAATTGATTCCGGCAAAAGAACCATATCGTGATTTTACATAGTTGTACATCCAAGTTAATTGTGTATAGGGATTGGTCAAATAATCTCCACCAGCTGCAGCCATTTTATTTCCTGGAAGAGATTGAGGAAGTCCGTAAGCTCCTGAACTTGGATTAGTTGCATAAGTATTCCAACCAGATTCTCTGGTTATCACATCTGCCCAAATCTCTTTCTGAACCGGTAACACCTAAATCTGCAGTGATTTGTTCAAAAGCTTCCCTGGCTTGATTAGGACCGAAGACTTTTCCACCCGGTGCACTAGCTGCTGAACTTGTTCCAGTAGGTGCGGGTGAGCTTTCTGGCTCAGAATAAACGGCAGAACGTGATTCTTTTCTTTTTCTAGCCTGTTCTTCTTGTTCCCTTTTTTTCTGTTCAGCTTCTTCCTCTTCTTTTTTCTTTTTCTCGGCTTCTTCTTGATCAGCTTTGTCATTCCCTTCTGAAGTTGTTTTAGCCTTGCTAAAAACTTCTTTTAATTCAGAAGAAGACCACGAATTTTTGATTTTTTGAGAGAATTCATCGGATTTGTCCTTTAAGTTTAGACCTTCTAACTCCTTTAAAAGTTTATCTCTCTCTTCTCTAATTGATTCAGGAGAGATTTCTTCTTCTGTTATTGCAGGCTGGGAGTCAACACTTAGTTTTAGTTCATCATCTAAATTATCATTTTCTGCGGATGTGTGGACATGATTTAAACCGGTTGAATTAATACCAAAGAATACCAATACAGGAGTTAGATTTATTACAATTTTTTTAAGTAGTTTCATAGATTCCTCCATTTTTATTATCTAAAACTATTATAACGAAAAAATTAAATAATGGCAAAAAAGCTAGATTTGATTCTAGCTTTTAATAATTCACTTGAACTGAATAACCATCATACTTACGATCTTTTCTAACAACCATTCTTAGATTTTTTTTGTTCAATTTTGAAGTATCTGATCCAGGTTCATAAACAAGTAATTTATCAGATGCAACAAATCTCCCAATATCTGGATAGTCGAGAAAAACAACTCGTCTAGTCGCATGAAGACCAACAACTGTATCATCTAAGTTTTCGATGATAGTTCCAAAGTCTAGTTCATCATCAACCCCATTATCCCAAGAGAATCCCAAAACAACTGAGTCACCAACTTCTCGATAAGAGCGAACCTGACCATCGACTCTTAGTTTTGTAATTGTGAAATCTTCTTCATTTACTTTTAAATAATGTTGTAACCCCTCTTCTTCTTCTTCTGATAATTCAGATGGAAGTTTTGGACGATCAGCAAGTTCTTTTAGAGCTAGAGTAATAGCAAAAAGACCAACTATCATCATAACAAACATAATTGTGAAATTGATGTCTCTTGAAAGATTAAATAGTCTAAATCCGTTCACCTTAACTAGATAAAACAAAAGTCCTGATAAAGCTAATAAAATCGCAGAGAAAGAAATCGTTTTAATTGAACGCTTTTTAATTTTTTTCTTTTTTTCAAAAAGGTCTCGAAAACGTTTATACGCTTCATAACTTTCAGGCTTAAGTTTTTAAATTAAAAAGATTTATTTTTCTTCAGTTTTATTTAAGTTGTCATAATTTTTTTAATCATCTAACCTCTCCCTTTTTAGCTTGTTTTTTTATTTTTTTCTTACCTTTAATTCTAGCATAATTTTTAGATTTTGTAAAGTTCTTGTTTTTGTTTAAGCGTTCTATTTGGATTGATTTTGTTAACCTTTGAGCGTTCGTAATAGTCTTTTTGTTCGACTCTACTTTTTTCTTTTTTATCCGTTTTCTTAGCTTTCTTTTTAGCTTTTTTCTTAGCTCTCTCTTTGACTCTCAACTCTGAAATTGTTTCAGTAATTTGTCTTTCTGTATCTTTTTTTCAGGAAGAGGGATAAAAAGCATTGATGTGAAAAATTAATAAGATAAAAACAATTTTAAATGAAGCTATAATAAGAAAGATTTTATCATGAGCAGCCCCAGGGAAGCGACTATCTAACCGCACAAAAATAAAAGTAAAGAACAATGTACCCACAAAAGAAAGGTATGCTAAACTTGAATAAAAGAATCTTTTAAGTTTTAAACGTTTTATTTTTTTCATTTCTTCCTCCACAAAAGTTTTCTCTTCTTATTTTAGGTTCTTATTAGTATCTAATTTTTTCTAAAAAAAGGTTTATAATAATTAGGTGAGATAAAAAATCTCTAAAACTGGTTATCACCTCTTGACAAAAAGAAAAAAGAGGTTATAATATAAGAGTAAGGTTCTAATAAACCTAGATCCGTAACCTGAATCGGGTCCGATATTAGCCTTTATAAGTTAAGTTTGTTATTCGTGGTCAAGACAGCGAAAATGAAATTAACTTTTTAACAGCGTAATTGTTGGGAGCTGTATCGTCAATAAGGATGTGCCAAAATCAGGCACGTATCACAAAACGGGACAGGAGGATGGATTGAAACTCGCCCTTATCTGGTCTTCAACACCACTCTTACAGGAACTCCTAGGGGAGTGATTGTTGAATGAGGAAACCGTCCGGTGATTTAACGTCCCACGCTATGCGTGAGAATCCGTTTCTGACACAAATTGCGGGAAAGCAATGTTGTTGGAACTAGAAGAAACCACAAATTGTGGGGGAGGTCTAAAACTAACGACCTCTTTTTTTTATTTGAATAGATGCAGGTTTATAATTAGAATAAAAGTCTAAAAGATAGAAAGAAGGAAAAAATGATTAAAAACAGTAAAATTAAAAAATGGTTCGAAGGAACCGTAATGCATAAAAAACAAAATGCATTCAATATGACTTGGGAACAAATCCCAAGCGCCTTGTTGATGAAGGGAGCTGAAAAGTTTATTGATCGGATTTATGAACTGATCATGAATGAAACTAGAATCTGTGTTGTTGGTGACTATGATGCAGATGGCGTATTCTCTACCTCTACATTAGTACGATGCCTTCGACTTGCAGCAAAACTTTTAGGTAAGACAGCAAAAATTACCTATCAAATCCCTCATCGATTCGAGGATGGATATGGCTTGAGTAAAAAGGTCATTGATAAAGTAATCGCTAAAAATCCTAAAGTTCAAACTATTATTACTTGTGATAATGGTATTGTTGCATTTGACGCTGTTCAATATGCTAAAATGAAAGGTATTGAAGTTATCATTACCGATCACCACAAAGCGAAGGAAGATGGTACTTTACCAGATACAGACATCATTGTCAACCCTAACCGGTTAGATGATGATTATCCATTTAAGGGTATTTCTGGAACAATTGTTGTTTACAAATTATTCTTAGAATTTGCTAAACGTTATTTTCCAGAAAACTATGAAGATTTCCAATCTTTTGTTGACTTGGCTGGTGTATCTGTAATTAGTGACGTGATGCCGGTAACGTATGAAAATAGAGTTTATTTGAAAGAAACTCTAAAAATCTTCAATAATGAAGGCTTATTCAAACGTCGCTTTGCATGGACTGCAATCATTGAAGCCTTGCGTCATAGTGGAAAACTAAGTAAGGAAAGTATTATAAATGAGAAAGATCTAGGGTTCTCATTTTCACCAATGATTAACGCACAATCTCGAGTTTACGGGATTGCGGATTTAGGTATTGACCTATTCTTATCTACTAACACAACAGATGTTCGTGAAAAAGTTGCTTTCTTGGTTGAAACCAATGAGGAGCGCAAACGAGTTAGCAATGAAGCTTTCTTAGAGGCTGAACAAGTTGATTTTGGAGATAAAGCGTTGATTGTTTATCGAAATGATAACCTCGGAGATGGTTATATTGGTCTTGTCGCTGGTAAACTTGCAGAACGTTTAAATCGCCCCACCATTGTTCTAACAATGAATCATGGAGTTTTGAAAGGCTCTGCTCGAACAGCTCAAGGAGTTGACCTCTTCTCTATCTTATCTAAGGCATCTCACCTTGCTGAAAAAATTGGAGGACATGAAGGTGCTGCCGGAATGTCTATCAAAGAGGAAAACTTTGCTGAGTTCGAAGAAATTCTACAAAAAGAGTTTAACAAAGCTTTGCCTAAGAATAGAAATTCTCGGATCAAACCTGATTTCAAACTTAAGCCGAAAGAACTCACTCGGGGATTCCTTGATGAACTATATAGCTTGCGTCCATTTGGAGAAGGATTCCAACTTCCTAAAGTTCAAATTGATGGGATTGAAGCTTCAGAAGTTAAATTAATGGGTAAAGTTCCTACAAAAGGAGGTTTGAAACCTCATATCAAGTATCGAACAAAATCTGGATTTGACGTTGTTGCGATGAATGGAACTTCATCCTTACCAACAGAATTAGATGAAGGTCAGACTTTCTCTATTATTGGAGAACCTGAATTGAATCTTTTCTTGGGTGTAACAACTGTACAAGTTTCAATTAATCCAAACAATTTCATGCTAGAATAATAAAAAAACCGGAAACTTTCCGGTTTTTTTATAATTAAAATAAAATAAAGAAAGAAGGTTCTCCTAAATGAAAAAAATAGTGAATCTAATGAATCCAAAAAAAGTAAAAATTATTGAATCAATTAAAATCTAATTTTGTGGACAATTTCGATGAAGTTTATGATTTTTATTAATTTAGTCCTTTATAAGGATTTAAAACAAATAAGATTTTATAATTCAAAAACGAATTACAATCACAACATAGGAAGTTTGGATTTAATAATTGAAAAAAACTGGCATTAATAGTTTATTTGATTTTTTTAATTGAATCTAAAAAGTTAATTTTCAAACAATTCAAAGAATCTTTGGAGGATTATGAAAAAGATGATCCATTTTCTGCCGTTATAAGATTTTCGTGGAAAAAACCGGATAAAACTAATGGCGAGATAATGGTAACTTTATCTAAGTATCAAAGAATGCATGAAAAAAATGATAAGGATCCTTTTTTATCACCAGAAGATGTTTTTATTGGTAATCTTGATTTAATCCCCCTCTGGAACAGTTACAGTGGAGATTATCCAACTGATACTGAAAAAGAAGAATTGGAAATCAAGTTTAAGGATGCTATCAAAAACTTGATGGTTGATGGAGTTAAAAAACAAAACGAATTAGCGATGTCTTCTTTGACCTTGAATGAGGAAGATGGTAAAAAACTTTATTCAAACTTAAGATCTGGTTTTGTTTTCTATGACTTGGTTGATTTTGATAGTATTAAAGATTCCAATATTGTATCCAAAATGCGTTTTCTGCTATTAGGATTATCTAAACTAGAAGCAATTAATCTGTTAGAGGATTGTATTGCGGAAATAAAAAAAGAATAGAAAGTTGGATTTAAATGATTAAAAACGATAAAACAATTTCTTCAAGTTTAATTAATAAACTTCAGGAGTGCACGACGAAAAAGGGTTTAAGTTCGGTTTTTTTGATAATCTACAAAAAAACTTCAAAGGTATTGAGGTTATTATTAGATTTGACCGAGAAGAGAGACACATAAATCCACTTAGACCAAAAATCTAAGAAATTGGAATTTAATCTTTCTAAAAATTAGACAAGACAATAGACAGTATAATAATCTAGTTGAAATTGTTGAAGGAATAAAAAAATAATTCGAAAGATTTAGTCGATTTTTCTGTTTAATTTTTTTGGGGTGAAATGGATCGATTGATTTACGCAATTAGGCACTCTCAAATTATTTCCAATAAAAACACATTATGAAATTATTTTTTTCCTGTTTTTTTGGGACAGAAACTTAAAAGGTGCCAACTGTAGATAATCAAACTGAAACCGGTATAAAAAGTTTTGTTACCAATGTTAAAATTGGTGAAATTAAAATCTTTGAATTCTTCCATAATATGGATAGTTCTGTTTCTAATTTTAAAACCAAAATGGATTTAGAACAGTTTTTTAAAAAAATGAATTAAAAAAAGAAAATGGAAGAAAGCATAGCTGAACAACTTTCTTTTGCTATTTCAGATGATCATTCTATAGATAATAAAGATTCCTTCTTTATAGAGTTGTCAGCAGACTATCGTGCTTTTAACAATTCAAGATCTACAGTTCGCAACCTCAATAAGATTCTAGAAGGAATGAACTCTATTGAAAAAAAGAATGTTTCTTGATTGGATGAAAGAACAATTTGAGATAAAATAAAGAACGAAAAGAGGTTGCAAAAACCTCTTTTTATTGATATAATAAGATAAAAAGAAAATAAAAAGAAAGAAGGCTTAATAAAATGATAAAAAAAGATAATAGTACAACAAGCTATAAAGTATCCCAATTAGAAAAAAACTAAGATTATTGAGTTTAAATGAAGAATTAATTTTGGAAAAGATTGAGCAAGCAGAAAACAATTTTAATCCAGCAAAACTTGATCTTCGAAGAAGCTTAAAAACTTATTTTAGTAATTTTGAAAAACTTGACACTTTTTGATGATTTTTATCCAAGGAATAGACAATTATTACTGGCTTCAACCTAAAAGCCATAAGGACTTTGAGAGTAAAAAAGGTTTAGAAATTCTTAATCAAGTATTAGGGATTGCTCCAGTAGATTATACCGTTGAAAATTATGGATCTACGTTTTATTACAGTTCAAATCCACAATTTTTTTCTTGAATAATAATAAACCAGGATATGATGAAATGGTTTCTTATTTAAAGCTGAAACTACGGATTCCAGATAAAGATTTTTGAATTAATTCCAAAATCATTTGATTTAAAAAAACTTTTCTTAGTACAGTAGATACAAATCTTTTCGAGTTTTTTTAGTTGATCTTAGATGGAATCAATTAACTTTGTATGTTGAATTAGAAGTTTTTTTGACTTGGAAAATGAATCTATTTTTATTCCATAACGATGAAGTTAATAAAAACTTAGTTAAAATTGGAACTTTAAAAATTGAGAATAAATCATCAGGAACAAAGACTCCACTATTGACTGCAATAGTTTCAGGCAATAAATCAAAAAAATGAGAAGTCGAATAGTTAAAGATGTTAAAAAGATGCTTCAAAACAGTTACTTGAAGTATCTTCAAAAAAACTGCAACAGTACAAAGTGTAATGAGAGGAGAAACCCCTTCTTTATTTCTTACAGATGAGGAGATTAAAAAAATTCTTTTTCAATAAAGAATAATAAGAACTTTGTATCAGATTTAAAAAAACTTTATCGTAATTCATCTACTATAGATAAGAAAAGAGTAATGGATTTATTGTCGGGAATTTTTGGAAGATTGATAATTCAAAAAAAAGGGAGCAATGCTCTCTTTTTTATGAGACAACTATAATTTAATAAAAAATAAAGAAAGAAGGTAATTTTAATGATTACAGAAACTAAAAAAAGTGCAAAAACAATTCTTTTGGAAAAATTGCGTAACTTGTGGGAATCTGAAGATGAGATGTCAAAACAGATTGACTATATCATTTCTAATTTCAATGGCAAAGAAACGCCCACTCTTAATTTCACTAAGTATTCATTGTCCTCTGAAACTATTAAAGATTTGAAGTCAGGAGATTTCAATCATTTTATAGACGGGCTAGTGAATTATTACAAAGTTATTTACGATGATAAAGAATTTTGTAAGTCGTTTGAACAGATTTTCAGAACCGGTCATCCAATAACCTTAGATGATCTTTTAACTGATGAGGAGCGTGAACGATACAAAAAAACACTTTACAATAGATCTTATGCTTTTTTGTACCAAATTAAAACCTTATTGTCTGATTATTACAAAAGAAAAATTGGTAGTGAACAGGAATTTTTTGAATCGCTTGCATTTACTTTTGGTTTGAAGCCATCTAGATGGAGACTCTTAAAAGATTCATTAGCTGATTCTAAATGGCGGGATATCTTTGAGGAAAATAGTGAAGAATTAAGTTCGTTCCTTGCTAGAGGTAATGGATTTTTGATTCCTAATTTAACTATCCCAGTCTTTTTTGATTTGGAAGATGAACGATTAACGTTATCTGGAGATCCTAAAAGAACATTAAAGCTTGGTTCTCTAACTTTGGGAATTAAAAAAGATAAAACTAAAACACCATTGTACCGAGCTTTATCTAGTAACGATGATAAAAAAATCAAAGAGCGTTTAACTTCTCAAATTACAAGCTTAATGAAAAAGGCATACAAGGAAAACTTTACAGAAGAACGTCTGGCTTCGAGCTATATTAACTCACCAGAAAGCTTCCCTGCTTTATTTGTTTCAGAAGAGTCTATAGCAAAACTTGGTAATTTGCTGGATATAAAATGCTATTATAATTTGGCTGGTGAATCTGAGATGGATAAGATTCTTAGAAGTATCGAAAATTATTTAAGAAGTTAAGAAAGTTGGTTAGTTATGTTAACAAAAACAGAAAAAAGCAGAAGAAGTATTATCTTGGACGATATAAGAGAAAACTCTTTGGATGAAAAGTGGTTAGAAGAGCAACTAGATTTTTTTGAAAAAAGTTTGAAAGTTGATCCTGAAATTGTTATTTTAAATAACTGGGTCTGTATCAGTGATCCTTTGATGGATATCAATGGTCCCATTATGAAAAAAATAGATAGAAAACAATTTACCAGCATTGATTCTATCCAAAAAAATTAAGTGAATTTTTATTCAGACTTTCTAGATAAAAAAATAAGCTCGATAAAGAAACAAAATCAATTTTTAGGATTTAGTTCTGAGATTGACATAGAGAATACTAAAGATTATAACTTTTCGACAGATTATTTAAAAAAACTTTAGTAAAGAATCTTTCAAATAAAAAAATCTAAGCAAAAATCAAATTGAATCATGTTTGTATCATTTTTGCTAAAGAAATGAGGATTAAAAGGGATTCTATCTCTGAGCAATTCGATTTTTAGTAAGTTTCTAATCAAATCACAATTTGATAAACTGGTTCACCCTACAGCATAAACGTTGGTATGCCTGTCCAGAATTTTTTTATTCGAGTTTTCTACGATTTAGAAGAAAAATAAAATTGTTTTTTTAGAAGAAAAAAACAATGGAAATCAAATCTATCTTGGTAGTCTAAGAATTTCAATTACTTTTGTATGGTAATAAATCTACATTATTCAATGCTGTTTTATCTAATGATAAAGAAAGATTGAAAAAAATAGATTAAAAAAAGAAATTGCGAAATTAATCAAACAATTTTATTTGAAGTCTTACAAAAAAAGAAACTTCAATCACAGATGTTTTTGTCTGGCGATGCAGTTTCTGAACTTCTTTCAGCTAATACTTTTGATACCCATGTTAGAAATAGCATCAAAGAACTAAAAGAATTCTTCACTTCTTGTACTCATAAAGACAAAGAAAAAATTCTTGAGATGATCAAGGAAGAATTGAAACTATAAAAACCAAAACCACAGTAAAAATCTATACTGTGGTTTGTTTGTATAATTTAAATAAAAAGCCATATCAGGCTAGAAAGAAGGATGTTGTCAATGAAAGAAATTGATATTCAAACCAGAAGTGAACGAAGTCTTTTTATAGATAGATTTGCTCAGTTTATTAAAAGCGATTCTGAAATTGAAACAGTTGCAGATTTTTTAATACAAAATTGGGCGGCATTGGAACTTAAAAAGACTAATATCAACTACATAGACGATTTTTCTCAGTTTCAGAACAAGGACTTCGATACTTTTTTTGTTTTTTTATAAAAGAACGATTTAAAAAAATCGTACCAAAAAAATAAAAGAGATTAAAGTTCCGGATAAAACAATGAATTCATTTAATTCATATCAAATAAATAAAAAGAAAAAAACACTTTCAAGACTATTAGATTTGAATGGGTTTGGTATGAGAGGTGCGATGGGTGCAAAATCCCAATTACCGAATAATCCTTTGTTCAAAAGTCGTTTAATTGAAAGCTTGAAAACGAGTGCAGATAAAGACTCACTGTTATTCAATTTTGATTTATTTTATTCAGACTCCAATCTATCTTTAAACAAAGATAATTGTTCTTTTGGTTTGATTAAAATAAAAGTTCCGTTTGTTTTTAAAGTTGAGAACAAATCGACCTACCCAAAATGGGAGTTCGAAGATTTTCGTCTTTACTTGATAAACTCAATCCGGGATGCTATGTCATTAAAATTACAAGAATTAATGAGTGAACAATGGTCAGTAAATAATCTATTAGACCACAACTGCAACTCTTTATTTGTTACAGATGAAAGCTTCCTTGAATTCTTCCAGAATGAAAAAGGTAGCGAATCTAAAAAAGTAATCGATTATTTGAATGGAGAAGAACGGAACCGGATTCTTAATTTATTCCAGGACTTCTTAAAATCTTAAACAGTAATAGAAAGGTAAAAAATCAAATGATTATTAAAAAAGAAGGTAATAATAAAAGCGCATGGCGATTAGAAATTGACCAGTGCTTGGTGGTTTTAGAAAAACTATCAGTAGACCGTGAAGCTGCAAAATTAGAGGCAGAAAAAATTATTGACAGTTGGAGCCGTATGCTTTTAATAAAATCAGAATTAAGTTATGCTCCACTTATAGATTATGGTAAAATTGATGATTATTTTTAGAATCGGAATAAGTTTCCAAGATTTTTATTAATTTTTACAATAATTTATTTAATAAGTATGAACAGTGGTATAAACAATTTTCTAAAGTTTCATACTTTGAACCAAAGCACAAAGAGTTTGAGTTTAACTTATATCAGATTTATTTTAATTTGAATACTAAAAGTTTTTCTCTTTCCGATGCTGGTTCCTTTGAATGGTTCCAGATTACACCTTTTAGAGATGTAAAAAAAGGATATAATAAACTATCTAAAACTATCAAAGAAACCACAAACCCTGAAATTGTTAAAGAAGCGTTGGTAGATCTAATTCAAGAAGAAGCTGCAAATCTACACAAAAAGATTTTAGAAAAAGAACTTTTTAAGACCTTTGGAATTGATGAGGAATCTCCTTTTGATAGTTCAGTTACTAATACTGATTTGATCGAAGATTTTAAAGTAGCATTGGATATTAACAATATAGAAGAAGCCAAAAGGATTTTCAAAATGGTCAAATCTAGTTACTACCGAAGTTTGATGGAGACGATTCTTATAGATTATTTTTAATAAATAGAAAGGGTGATTTTTTTGAAGATTTACAATTCTAAAGTTGAAGAATATAGTTCTTCTATTCTAGGATTAGTTCAAAAGATTAAATCAATAAAAAAAGAAACTTTATCTAGTTTCACTAATCCTAAGATTTTTGTTTGTTATAAAACCAGAAATTGCAGTTTTTATTGTTAATGATTTCAGATTAACAACTCTAGAGAACTATCAATTAATGGCAAGTTATTCTATTGACCCTAAATTAATAGATAACCCAGACTTAATTTCAATAATTTCGACAATGGTTTTAGAAAATGATAAAAATTATGATTATGAAAAGAATAGTTGTTACCTGAAGGATCGAATTAGTCATTATTTAGATCAATTCAAACTTAAGAAAAACATTAATAGGCAATCTAGTCGTTCACAAGGTTACTTATATTATACGACCTTTGATTTGGATGGTGATTTGTTTAATTCTCATCGTCTGATTATCGAACTCTCTTTGATTGTTCAAGCAAGCAAGAATAAAATCAATACCGAATCAGAAGATCGGTACTTGACCGTTGAGAAAAAAGTAGTTGAAGATCTTTCAAAACTTGATCAACATCTGAGGAATAAGATAAATTATGAAAACTTTTGGGAAATCATGATTTAATGAGCTCTTTATTAAGAGCTCATTTTTACTATCCTTAAAGTTTTATTTGATTGGTTAACTTTGAACTTATAACTAAATAAAAAGCCGGCAAACCGGAGAAAGAAGGAAAATTATGGATAAAAAAATTGCAGCAGTTAGAAACGAATTGTTCTTGGAAGACGAAAAGTTTTATACAATTCTTGCTGGAGAACACAATAAAATCATTATGGTTCCAAACTTTTTGAAAACATCAATTACTTACAGTAATTACAGTGTTGAAAGTTTTCAATGGATGAAAGACAACATTGATTATACACCATTCAACTTTTTCAGTCAAAGACCTCTTAGTTCGGAACTAGAAGGCGAGGTATTCCCATTCACATCTAATAAAGTTATTGGATATCGAATCATGAATGGAAAAGAAATCAAAGAACTCTTTTCAGAGAATAAAGACTTGATTTTTGAGTCAAGTCAAAACCAGGATAATTTACTTTCTGATCACAAAGAGGTTAATTTGAAACAGCTGTTTTTCGATCTTGATGTTTTACTTTTTCATATCAAAAAATTAAACAAGGAAACTATTCAAGAACACTTTGAACGTGAATTCTTTCCGTTTGAGATCCAAAAAACAGTGTCTGATTTCTTCAACATTGTAGCTCTAGCTCGCATGGAATTGGAAAAGGATTCCGATAACCATCTTTCACTGTTTGAGAGGGTTGTAAGTAACTTAAAACTTGAAAAGAGAATTTCTAAGATGGAGAAATTAGTATTGGATAGTGAACGTTATGGAGGTATTTTTAATCCCCTAGAATTCAATTGCAGAATTTTTCAATATTAAAAAAGCGAACCAGAATTGGTTTGCTTTTTTATATAATTTAAGAAACAAAGTTTAGAAAGAAGGTCTTTAAATGATTAATTTTAAAAGGTGGAAAAAAACAATGAAGATTTAGAACAAACAAAAAGAGAATCTAAAGCTAAAATTAGAAAAAAATCAAACATACAAAGAAAGATTTTTAGAACAAAGTTTTTTTGTTGTTTTTTTACAACGTTTAAAGAAACTTTAATTTTTTGAATCATTACTTAGTTCATCGGAATTTATTGCTGGGCTACCCAATGAGTTTGAAAATTATTTTATATCTGTTCAAGAAGTCAGTTTTGATGGATCATATTACTTTTTCACGGATAATTATCTTACATCTAACTTAGATGAAGCCGTAGATTACATTGCTGCCGAGTTCACAAAATCTAAGTTAGAATGGAGCTTGAAAAATAATGAATCTTTTAAAAATTGATATCAAATCACTTTTCAAAGATTTTTCTTACAACGTAAAAACTTATAAAGTTTCAATTCTTGAGAAGTCAAAGGATCCAATTTTTCTATATGAAGTTTTCAGCACAACACACAAGCAAAACAGCTTGATGTTTATAGAGTTAATTGATTTCCTATTGAAAGAAAATCTACCAGGTTTGAATAAATTGGAGTTGTTTTATTATAAAATGAAGTTCCAATGGCTGAAGTTCTTGTTTTGCTAATCTAGAACTTTTATTAAAAATAGAACTGTATAGGTCAATCCTATACAGTTTTTTTCTATCCGATATAATTAAAAAAATTATAAAAGAAAGAAGGAAAAACTATGAAAAAAATAGAGGCAAACTCTATTTCCACAAATAGAGATCAAGAGTTCAGAAACCTTTGTGAAAAGGTCTGTTCAGAATTAAAAAACAATAAAATCTCTGACGAAGATACGTTTTTAGTCTTTAACATCTTTAATCAATTTGAGATTGTAGATTCTTACTGCGCTCCAGAAAAGATAGTTAAACTAGACAACGATACCCATCAGTTAGAAATTGAATTTGTTTCATCTTATAATATAAAAATCTATTGATCTAAAAAGATTTGACAGATGATGAATTCTTTAATTTCTCTGCTGGGATTGTAACAGATTTTTTTAATGAAAAAGGTTGAAATTCCAGCTGAAAGATTTAAAAAGAAGTTACAAACCTAATTTATCTGAATTAAAAAAATTATCCAAAGAAGTCGAAAATTCTCTAAAAGAATTAAACAAACTTCATAGAAGAAGAGTTGGACATGATGTACAATCTTCTATTGTTGCACTTAATTTTGCAAATTATATTATGGTGACAGATAGAGTATTCGATAGTGATTATGATTTAATTACAAAACTAAAAAGTCTCACTGAGACAAATAAACCTCTCATTTAAGTTTATTTTTCACAAATTGTTTTTTTGGTTTTTTTGTTTGATCGATTTTTGGAAGGGAAGTGAGTTTTATTGAAAATAATAAACCAAGATAAAAAGCAAATTGAAAGTTGAAAGTGCTGTCTCAGAAATAAAATCAAAACTAGAAAATTATAAAAAAAGAATAATATGGGGACAGAATTAAACCACCTCGCTTTAACAACCAAAGGTGGCAAATCTTATTTGATTCCATTGCTTTTATTTAGATTATTTAAAACAACTCTATATAAAAAGAAGATTTAGAAGAAGCCATTCTCTCCGCTGATAAATTATTCTTTTCTAATAAAATAGTTTTGACTATATTGAACAATTTAAGTTTTGGTTTTTAGAGTCACAGACAATAATTTAGATAATCTAGCATCAGAATTTTATTCATCCAAACTTTCACAATTAGAAGATTTAGATAATCAAGAGCTCAATCTTCCTGAAACTGATTCAGAAGTTAAAAAGAAATTATCAATTCATTAAAAACCTTTTAGAGGAGTTAAACTCTCGTTATGAAAGTGTTGTACTAGCACATAGCAAAAAAATGGACATCTATCCATCGGTTTTTATATTGTACAATTATTTCGATCGTATTATTTTTTTGTTAGAATATAACAAGCTTGTTTTTAATGGAACAGAAAAAAACTTTAAAAACTTTATTTATTATCAGCTTTCAAAACGTTTAATCAAAAAGTTTAACTTTTACAGAAATCCTACTGTCGGTTCAATAGAAATTGTAGAAACTAGAAAAACTTTTTTTCTAATAAAAAAAGAAAAAAACTTTTTTTCAATATCTTCGATCAAGTTAATTATTATTTTGATCCAAAGAAATTAAAACGGTATAAAGCTAAAATGATTTAAGAGATCTGATATTAGATCTCTTTTTATAATTAATTAAAATAAAAAAATTAAAGAAAGAAGGTTTAGAATGATAACAAAAAAAGAAAATGGTTTTCAGTTAAATGCTCTTGAAAAGCTTCAGAAAATTGCTTCTTCTGATTCAGATGTAGAATCTTTAGTTGATGAACTAATTTCCAACTGGAATGAAATTACAGTTAGAAATAATTCAAACTATGGATATCAGGTGGTTTTGCCAGAGGACATAGAAAACAAAGATTTTAAAAGTTTTGTAGAAAACGTATCCAAATCATTCAGTTCTTTTTTATCTAAAGAACCAGCTGATGCTCTTTCAGAAGAGTTGTTTGGATATCGGATTCCAACAAGGAAAGTTTTAAATGATTCAATACAATCTGACATCGATGAATTAAATGGTATTCGCCATCTTGTTTATAAAGATCGTAATTTTTATGGTTTTACTTTAGCAAGAAACCCATTTATAACAAGTGTTTCAAAAGCTTTAAGAGTTCCAAAGTCTGAAGAGGATAATTTGGTCAATCTAATTACGAAATTATCAGAAACAGAAAATTCAAAGGATGAATTGTTCGAAAAATTAAAGGAATTGTACTTCCTTAGAACATCTCAATCTAGAGGATTTAGTCTTATTTTATACTACAATTTGCAAGACCAAAGTATCCAATCACTAGAAACAAGAGCAAAGAATGGTTACTACTCACAAGTTTCTTATAGAGTGCTAAAATTAGATATTGAAACAAAATTGGGTTCAAAGGCATCACCATTTTTGAGGGTTCTTCTAACAAACGATTTGGAAAAGATCAAACAATTTCTAATTCAAAGAATAAAAAAAGCTTGTTCAAAACTCTATCTTGACTTGAATAAGAAGTTTTTAGAATTAGAAGCCGCAAATCAAGTGACCGAGTATCAATTTGAAGAAGTTGTTCGAGAATTAGACTTTTCTGAAGTTAAAGTTTTTTTCGAAAAACTTCCAGAGAGCAAAAGGGATATTGCGAAATCTATGCTCCTAAAAATAGCACTAGAGTGAAAATAAATTAAAAAAGAACTTAATCTAAAGTTCTTTTTCTTTTATAGCCACAATTCTAACTAAATAATCATTCTCACCAACTTCTAAACAAGTCTGAAGCAATCGTACTTTGGGGTTGTTTTTCCAATTGGAGAGTTTTTTAGAATCACTCTTTTCTCTAACTATCCCACCTGTTCCAAGGTTGTCTACTCTAATATCAATGACATCATAAACTAGATACGATTTTAAAACTCCTATACTATCATAGATTTCTACCAAATCCCCATTCTTCAACAAAACAAGATCACCAAACCCTCCTTCTTTATGTCCAGTAATGATTTCCCCTCCTTTAGGAAAAACAGCATTGGCAGGATTAGAATCCATAACTTCTTGTACTTTGTTTGGATCATCTATCTCTGTAATTTTTACTGATTTTCCCCTGAATCTAATCTCAGAAGGTGAAATCTTGCTGGAATAAGAATAGCGGAGAGGTTGTTCTTCCTTCCTGTAATTAAGATGGGTGATTAATACTAGAGCTAGTAAAGGGAGGGGGACGATTATCAAAAAGATTTTAATTAGAATCCGGTTCATAAGGGTTTTCCCCTAAATAATTCTTCATTCGAAGAACTGCGTTATTATAAATCCGGTCTACTTCACCAACAGAAGAAGCCAAACCATCTTTGACCATTTGTCTTTTAACTTGGAACTTATTCCCGGTTGCCTCGAACAATGTAAAGAAGATTTCCTTTTCTTTTGGTGTTAAAGTATCGATCGCTTCATTCAATTGCTCATTGATTTGCTCTGCAGCTACAACTTCGACAGGATCGACAGAATTCTCATCCTCGATCAGATCTTGGAATGTAACTCCACCATCATCAAACTGAGTATTGTGACCCTCACCATTAACCTGGATGTCCGTTGACAGAATTGCTTGACCGGTTTGAATTGCAGTTTCCAATCGTTTAACTGAAACTCCAAGAAGTGGAGCAATTTCTTCTGGTTTCGGATCTCGGTGAAATTCTTTATGATAATCAATCTTCAATTTAACATAGTTATTATAAAGATCTTGTAATTTTGTTGGTACTCGAACTAGATTATTTGAATAAACTGCCTTTGAGCAAGATTGGAGAATCCACCAACTAGCATAGGTTGAAAACTTATTCCCGGTAGAAAGATCAAACTTACTGATCGCAGTAAAAAGACCGATTGTTCCCTCCTGGAACAAATCTTCCCAAGGGACTTTAGTGTATTGAGAATACTTATTGGCATAAGATGCAACCAAACGAAGATTACTCTCCACCATTAAGTTTCGAGCTTCTTCATCTCCAGCCTGAGCTCTTTTGAGAAGGTCATACTCCATCTCTTTGCTTTCTATCATAGCTGTAGATTCTCTCATACGATTAAAAGTAAATGAACGTTGATCAACTAAAACCACCATTAGTTCTCCTTAATTTGTTTATTCTTTAAATTATAACAGTATGAGTTTAACATAAAAAAAAACTAATGTCAACTTTTACAAAAAAAGGTTAGGTAAACCTTATCGATTCGACCTAACCAATTTCTTTTTAAGTTTTATAAGCTTTCGGACACCTTGAGTTTTTAACTTCTCATTGTTACTTTTATAAGTTTTCGGCATAAGTGTTCTAAATAATTTTTTGAAAATAGATCTCCAATACCGTTGACCTAAAGTTAATTTACCACCATCACGAGAACCATTGAAGCCATTATGATAAGAATTTAAGTTGTCTACAAAACGTCCCTCCATTTTTCTCCTATATTGATAATCGCTCGCTTTTAGAACAAAAGCAACTTGAAATGACTCCAGCCCTGATTTTTTAATTTCTTTATCAATATACTGACCAATACGAGACGTGTCTTCTATTCCAACATTAGCATGTTCTATCAATCTTCTTCTTACATCATTTGATTCTCCAATGTACGGATGCCCGTCACGTTCTCTGTAAATCAAATAAACTCCTGGTTGGTTAGGAATTAGATTTGGATTTTTAATAAAATGGTCGTAACGCACACTCTTAAACTCTTTCAGTACGTTACGACGAAATTCTTTATACTCTTTTAATTTCATAGGATACCATTAGATACCAACCAGTAAAGGAATCCGGCTGCTGGAATACCAACCATTAAAATTCCTGCTGCTGCACTCTTCCATTTATTTGATGTTGAAACCTTATAATCATCAATTTCAACATCATCTTCAGTATCATCGTTTGCATCTTCGTACTCTTCAGTATCTGGATCATTATCAAAATCTTGAGAATCGTCAAGATTTTCTTTCATCTCATCATCTGATTCATCAATAGATTTCCACGCAACTGTTTTAATTTCAGTAACTTCAGAACCTTCTTCAACAGTTAAAGGGGAAACTTCACTATCTTGTTCTAATTCAGTAACTGTACTTTCTGAATCAATTAAAGGAAGGATTGAGCTATCTAGAACAAATTCAGAATATTGTACCTCTGAATCTGATTCAGTTTTTTCTTCCATTCCTTTTTCAACTTCAGGTTCAGGATGCTTGAACAGTTTAAGGCTGTTGTTTGTTTCAATTATCGAATTTTCTAACAAAGCATTTTGAAGATAATCAGAATAAAACACAGTTGCTTCTTTAATTAATAAAATCATTTGATTTAACTCTTGAGTTTTCTGAGCTAATTCTGGAGTAAGCAGCTCAAAACCGGGTTGAATTGTTGGGTCGAGTTTTAATTCTTCTCTTGTTTCAGTCATTCTTTTTACCAACTGAGCCTTTCTTTCACTTTTTTTATAAGTTACACCGTAAAAATCCAACCAATCTCGGATTTCTTTTATCGAGGATAACTCTGTAACCATTTTCAATTTAAATCACCTCACTTTTTCTTACCTTACTATTTTAAGTTAAATGAGAATGATCTCTATAATCATTATTATATCAGAGAAAACGTTTAATGTCAACGATATTATCTATAATTTAATAAAAAAATAGAAAGAAGGATTGAATAAAAATTCAATTTTAGAGGTATGAAAATGCTTGGATTGGTTGTTGCTATTAATGAGCTCAGAAAGAAAAAAATCGTCAAAAATCTTGTCAACATTCTTTTTGTAAAGGATGAAATTGATAAAAGGTGGAATCATCTGTAAGTATTGCGGAAAGAAAATTCCTAGAGCTATTATGAAATAAAAAAATAAACAATGATTAACTTTTTGAATAGAGTTTTTCGTTGTTTTATGTTAGAATTAAACTATATCCTAAAAAGAAAGAAGGCAAACAATGATCAAAAAAGAATCCAAAAAAACTTCAATCAGTAAGGATTTCTTTGAAAGTCTCAGAGCTAGTGCATCTGAAGACTTAGAGCAAAACTTGAATCTATTAAAGAAAAATTGGAGTATTGCCAATATTGAAATCAAAGACCCAGATGATTCTATTCCTGTAGCAAATGAACAAATTGCACCGGATTTAATCAAAGAATTAGATTCTTTTGTGAATGAAATAAAACAACATCATAGTTTTGAAGATTTTGCTGAACTTATTGTATCACTCAACCAAAATAGATTCAAGCAATGTTCTCAAAAAATTCAAACACTATTTGGTATCACTGTTGATTTCGAAGAATTAAGTTTGGACATGGGAATGTTCCCAACAATTTCAGATTTTAAAACCATTTTGTTTAAATTACCACACAATTCAAAACTTGTGATTCCTTCTAGTTTTGATGAACTAATTTCATCATTTCATTGGTTGAAGGAATCTGACCATGTAACTGTTAAAAATAATCTATATTGGTTTGCTAATCAAAATGGAATGGGTATATTATCAAAGGAATTGTTGAGTATGCTAATTTTAGCACGGGGGAGCTTTACTTCTCAAATCAAAATCAGCTTATTTTTCAATGATGAAACCAAAGAATTGACTTGGGAATCTCACCGTACTGATCCTGATACAGGGATGAAGGTGACAAATCTAAGACTAAAAAGATTGGTTTTTTCTCCGATTTCAACAAACTTTTGTAATTTAGAGTCATTCGAACAGTTTTTAGAAAATCAAATCTTTTCTATTGTTTCAGAAACTTACAAAGAATATCTTTTAACATCTAAAGAGTTCAATTTTGCAAACTTTTTATCTGGAAAGAAAAAGTTATCTATGTTTGATGATGAATTAATAAAAGAAAAGCTGAAAAAAGTTATGCTCGCCCAGTATGTTGGTTTAGGGTTAACTCAATCAGAAAAAGAACGACTTTCTAGACTGATACAAGAAGCATTATTCGAACAATAGAAACATGGCGTTCCATCGCTTTGTTTCTTTTTTATAATTAAAACAAAACCGTTTCACGGACAGAAAGAAGGTTTGTTGTAGTGATAACTAACGAAAATAAAAAAAGTTTAAAGTCTAAACTTTTAGAAAAAAAATTAGAGAAATGGCTGATCCTGAGTTTTCAGCAGAGTATTTTGAAGATGCAATGCGGAAGTTTAAAATTCTAAACGCTAAAGGTATTAGTAATTCGAATACAATGGTTTTATCTAGACCTAAAGCTTTAGATAAAAATTACCAATCTTTTGATTTTATGGATAAAATTGGGGAATCCAAATCTTTTGCTGATATTGTAAAGAATCTAAAATCAGCATCAAAACAACTTGATATAAACAAAAATCCAAGAAAAAGCAATAAAACTTTTTGGAGTAAAATTATCAATTGTTTCAAAAACCCAGATGGAACGTATACATTCTTGAAGAATCCAATATCAAACGACTTTTACGGGTCTTTAGAAAAAGATCTACGAAAAAAGGTTTATCAATTAGATTTTGAAGAGATTTCACTAATGTTTTTCAAAAAACGAGACGACATTGAGATTTCAAAGAAACAATTAAATTCTAGAATAAAAAAATGGAACTGATTTTTTTCTGAAATTAACAAACTTTTTGATGATCTATGGGAATTGATTTCATTGATGAGAATTTTATCCCCACAACTTAATGAATCTTATCTTACAATTAGAGTTTTTCCTAGATCGAGAAACGCTCGAATTAACATTGGATAGCCGAAACGAAAATGATTATCAGAACTTTAATGTTGCCAATATTGAAATAAATAAAGAATTGATACTCAAAAGTAAATCAATGTTGATTGGAGAAATTAAAGATTCTATGGTGGAACGTTTTAGGGAACTTTCAGAATCTCGCTATAAGTTTTGTATAAACAAAACTGTAGAAAAAGATGATGAATTACTTGGGTCAATTTTCGATATCGTTTTGGCAGACGAAAGTTTAGTGGATCAAAAAATCTCTTCTATTTTTAAGGGGGAATATCTTTCACCAAAAAAATTACCAATCCAAGAAAGAAAAATCATTTTTGAATCGGTTAAGAGGGTTTTAGAGCTTTAATAGTTCAAGAAGCTATTTCTTAAACAAAAAAAGATAAGTTTTAACTTGTCTTTTTTTGTTTTTATTATTTTATAATTTAATAAAAAAAGAAAGAAGGTCATGCTATTGATAAATAATGAAAATAAAAAAATCAGCTAAAGCAGAATTTTTTTAGATAAACTAATTTCATCTTTGGAGGAAGAACGATTTAATGAAAGCTTCAAAGAGTTAAAAGAAAAAAACCTATGGAATATCAATTTATAACAATGCTTTTAATGAAAATAATCCACTTGGTTTTTATTGAAAGAGATTTGGCTTCTGGTAAGATTCAATCGTTTGAAGATTTTTTTGTAACTCTTTTAAAGAATTATCAGATTTGATTTCAGAGTCTGAAGTTAAAAAACTTTGCATTAAATTATTTGGCAATGATGATATCTTTGAAAAAATTGATTTTTTTAGAACTGAATATGAACATAATTCCTTTTTAAGGGAACGAAAGATTTTAGATTCATTATTGTTCAATTTTGGGCTTACAGATGATGGTCCAAGACGTGTCATTTTCTCAAATCTTAATCTGGACACATCTGATCCTGATGCACAGAAAGCTGAACATTATCTCCGTAAATTGATAAAAGAGAGCGACTATCCTGAATACTGTAATCTGAAAAATGATTTGAAAAAATTCTTTTTCACTCATCCACAGAATTCAACAAAATTAGAGTTTCGCTTGGATGTTTATTTCGATTTCTTAGATGGAAAGATTTGTTTCAATAGGTATTTTAATTCGGATAACTCTCTTGTAAAAACAAAACGCCTAAAACTTGGTACTATCTTTATAAATAAAGATTTTATAGACGATTTTTAGAAAAAAATCTACAGATGAACTATCTAAAAATCTTTGAAGAAAAAAAGTGAAAAAAATTGTAAAAAGAAGCTTATGAAAAGTATTCATTTTTTTATCTCCAGATGAAAAAGAAAAGTATCAATCATTGGGGTCCATGCTTAATGATATTCAATTATTAGATGAAGATCTAATAGATGAGGTTGTTAAAGAAGAATTTTTCAAAATTATTTGATTTTTGATGATTTTTCAGAGAGATCTAATTATCGAATCAATAAAAAGAGTTTTCAGTAAAAAAAATAAAGACGAGTTTATACTCGTTTTTTTATAACTAAAAAAACAAACAAAAGAAAGAAGGACAAAATGAAGGAATTAAAAAAATTACAAAGAATAATCTTTTAGATAATTTAATTTTTTTCAAAAAAACGAAGAATCTTTTAAAAGCTTTTATGGAATTCAAATAATCTCGAATCTATTTCTTTCAAAGATCTTTATTTTGACAATTGTGGAGGTTTAAAAGATGGAACAGAAACCACCAGGACTGTAATTGAAAAAAAGCAGATATTCTCTCTGAAGCTATTAAAGAGATTATTTATAATATCGAAAAACAATCATAGTTTTTCAATTCCGAAGTTTTAAAATTAACTTTTATTATTCAAGAATTCTGAATAAATTAACGTTATCGAAGTTTGAGCAAGATGGAAAAAAATAACAAACTTTCATTTGTTTACTTTTTACAATTGATTCAGTAGAAAAAAAGTTTATGAGTTAAACTCTTGTTTCTTCGATCTGTTAGATGAATTCTTAACTTTAAAAAAATTAATAAATTATCAGAATTGTTTTTTTGAAGAAATCTACTGGCGAAGAGATTGAGTTGCTCGATTCAAATCAATGACAGCTCAAAAATCAGATCATGGATTTTTTTATACAGATAATCAACTAAAAACATCACTAATTCAAATCTTAAATAAATCAAAAAGTTTTGGAGAACAAAACGGTTGAAGATTTACAGAGGTTAAAATCTCTAATGACTGAGATAATCGATGAATCTATTGATGAGTTAATTTAAGACAAAAAAGATAAGTATAAAAACTTATCTTTTTTTGTTTTTTAAATTATTTCATCTTCCCCTAAGAAACCAACTCCAAACAACTTAGCTTCTTTGAAAAACTTAGGAAATGATTCGATTTGTCCTTTTGGCATTTGAGTACCTAAAAACGGATACTTGCATCCGGAAGATTTAATAAGCATAATAAAATCTTCGGATTCATTTTCTTTGAACCAATCTACTAAAAGATCATCAAGTTTAGCCAATATCAACTCATCCACTTTTCCATCGACTTGAGAGGTGAGATGTCCTAGTCTAATTCATAATTCAACCAACTGGAATAAATTAACTTTTTCTTTACCATCCTCTAACATTCTAATAACTCTTGAACTGGTCCAGCCAGGGATTTCAAATTGTTTTTCGACCATTTGTTCCGGAACAGAATCAAAGAACCCATTGTTCAAAAATGCATCAATAACCATACCACAAAGATCATGTAGTTTGTAAGAGATTTTGTCTGCATAATTAAAACCAAGTCGGCTTCTGAATAAAATCTCACGTCTTTCCAACTCTAACACTTTAAGAAAAACGTCCTTTGCTTCAATTAATTCAGGAAAGATGGATAATTTATCTCTTAACTGATAATTGTCAAACAAGATATCCAAAATAAAATTAGATACAAGTTCATTTACATTGGTCGAATTGTGTTTGATATGACCAACATAAACATTCAATCCAAAATCAGAGATGAAATCCCAATCATCTTCTCGGAAGAATAATTCATTTTTATGCAAATCAAAAAGTAATACAGTCTGAGAAAGTTGTGATTTGTTATCTGCTTTCAATCTTTGAGCCGCAGCTAAAAGAGTATCATGATAAGTTGCGATCAAACGTTCTCGTTCTGAAAGGATTCGTCTTTTTAATTTAGGTTTTTGAATAACCTCAACGTTTTCGTCAGTTTTTACTTTAGGTACTACACCTTGAGCTGCAGAACCAACAACTAGTTCTTCAAATCCCTCAATAGTGGGGAAAGTTGGCAATTCCTCTAACAATTACAGTCCTCCTGTTTTGTGTTTTTCTCTTTCTTGTTTATTGTAATTCTTTTTATCCGATAGAATTCAGAAAAGTATAATTTAAATAAAAAATACCGACTCGTTCGGAGAAAGAAGGAAAAATTATGACAAAAACTAATACAAGCTTAGAACAAGAAGTTTGCTTTGACGAACTTCTAGATTTTAGTGAGAGAGAATTGAATCTTATGGGTTTCACTCACGAAGTCAATATCAGTGGATCAAAAACCACAGATATCTACAGGAATCTTGAAGGCGATGCTTTCAAGATTATCTCTCAAGTTGTATCATCTGATCACAGAGGCTACAACAAATTGGATACAAGCTACTTTTTTAACGGGATTAAAACAAACGGTTTAATCCCTGTAGCTTGGCTATGATTTTATCCAACAAAAACAAACAAATGGCAGTGATAGGATGTCGTTTGTTTTTTTATTTTATGGTTTTTATATTCTTTTTAATTTATTTTTCAGGTTTTGGTTAGGTTTTTGTTTTTTTCTTGTTTATGTTATATCATAAATAAAATCAATTGTCAAATTCAAACTCTAAGTAATGCTTTTAGGTATTCAAACTCTAAGTAATGCTTTTAGGTATTCAAACTCTAAGTAATGCTTTTAGGTATTCAAACTCTAAGTAATGCTTTTAGGTATTCAAACTCTAAGTAATGCTTTTAGGTATTCAAACTCTAAGTAATGCTTTTAGGTATTCAAACTCTAAGTAATGCTTTTAGGTATTCAAACTCTAAGTAATGCTTTTAGGGTATTCAAACTCTAAGTAATGCTTTTAGGTATTCAAACTCTAAGTAATGCTTTTTAGGTATTCAAACTCTAAGTAATGCTTTTAGGTATTCAAACTCTAAGTAATGCTTTTTAGGTATTCAAACTCTAAGTAATGCTTTTAGGTATTCAAACTCTAAGTAATGCTTTTTAGGTATTCAAACTCTAAGTAATGCTTTTAGGTATTCAAACTCTAAGTAATGCTTTTTAGGTATTCAAACTCTAAGTAATGCTTTTAGGTATTCAAACTCTAAAAGAAAACACACCGATCTCGGATGTCTAACGACATCCTTATGCACTACGTGCACAGGAGGGTGTTCCTCTTTGAACACAAAATAGATATTACTTTTTTTATACATTAGAATTAATATTAATTAATAATAATTATTAATATTAATACATTATAAATAATATTAATACTAATACATTATAAATAATATTAATACTAATATAAAAAAATAAAGGAGCGAAGCGACACCTTCAGATGCTATTTACTAATTAAGAATTATTATTTTATAGTTTGAATACTAGTATTCAAACTATAATAGTTATTTATTATAATACTTTTTATAGTTTGAATATTACTATTCAAACTATCTATAACAGTAATAATTATTAAATTCTTTTTAGAGTTTGAATAATTCAAACCCTTCCCCCTACCCCCATGATACTGAGTGTACCACAACAAAAAAACATCTGTCAAGTATTTTTTTAAAAAAAATAATTTTGTTGAGCACTTTAGTGCGAAACAGTAGTGAGCGATAGCGAACTACTCGTTTAATGCTTAATACTTTTAGATTCTTGTTTCTCTTGTTTTTATTTCGTTTTGATTTTTATGTTGACAAGAAAGAAAAAATGATTTATACTAGTCTTAGGTTTTACAGTTTTAGTTTTTCTTGTTGTATTTTTACTGACATAATTTATTTGGAGGTTTTTATGGATTTGCTTGTTATCGGAGCAAAACAAAAAGATTTTAACTTGCTACCAAAAAATCAGATAAATCTCAAAGATTTTGATTATAGTATGCTTGGTAGTTTGGAATTGAAGCAAGGTGATTTTATTTCGGCTTTGGTTTCTGAGGATGTTTTTTTTTGATTCTATCCAGAGAGATCAGTTCAATCTCCGGATTTCAAGACAAAAAAACAATCCATATCTCTAATCACTCACCTATCAGGGAAATAGAATCTATTCGCCATGGTTGGGAAGAAGTGTTGCATTCAAAGATTCATACTCAGTTTGTTTTGATGTTGTCTCCAAGCATAAAGCACTGGTATAGCGATATTGTTTTGACTGATGTAGATTTTTTTAAACTATTATTTTCTTCTAGAGATATTGGAGTTTCTGGGAATAGATTTAAGTTAATGATTCTGAAACAAGTAAAGGGGGAGTGGACGCCTTTAGATAAAGCAGAAATTGTTGATGGAAAAATCAACACTGAAAACAACAACGGTTTGTCAGATTTTCAAAAATCTATTGAAAATCTAAACAAAGATAAAAGTGTTGATAATCATTACCAAGGCAGAAGAAAACATTCAATAAATGGCAATACGAACAAACTCTATCAAATTGCAGCACGTCATTCGGAGTTAAAAGAGTTTGAATTACTAAAATCATTTAGTGAAGAGTTTAAAATAAAAGGTCTACATAGAGATTCTAAAAAAATAAAAAAACGAGATGTTGAATCTATTGATTTATCAAAGCACAAAAAAAGAAAATCAACTGGATGGAAATCAACACGTCGAAAAAAACAATGGAAAACAAAAGATTATAGGTTTGATGTAGAGGAACTTCACCCTGATGTATTCTGGATTAGCAAAAAACATTAGGTCAATCTTATTTTTCTAGGGAGGAGATTTATATTGATGATTCCGTTATGGGGGCAAACTTTCGATAGTTTGTTATTAGATAAACTGAAATCTAATGATCCAAATCTAAGCAGCTCAGAAGTTGAATTACTCAAAACGGTTTCAATTTATGAATGGGCTGAATCAATTAAAGTTGCTAATGATAGTGTAGCTAAAAATTCTGAGTTAAATTACATCCTGAATAAGTTTGTTGTTCGTTTTTCTGATCTTGTAAAAGCATCCAAACAAGCATCAGGAAATCCAGATCTTTTAGTGACATCTTGGCGTTCGTTATTTGAAGTTGCAGTTGTTTTTAGAGTATTATCTCAAACCATAATTCAAAATTCGGACATAAAGGTTTTTCAGGAATTGATTTCAAGATTTAAAGATTATGGTATTCTTAGTTCCGGTTCAGTTTTTGATTCGATGAAAGTTGAAGAAAAGTATAAGAATGCAAATAAGATACACCAGTTAAAAAATGAATACGATTGGCTAAATCCTGCTTTTCCAGAGCAAGTAGCAAAACGATTCAGTAAACCTTATAGCCCGAGTTTTAGAGATTTAATTTCTAGAACAAGGGAGTCTGATACCGATTTGTTTTTATTGACTAATTTATATGAAAAAGCGAGCAATGCACTCCACTTTAACTTTTTAAGTGATAAGATCATTTCTGAAATAAATCCAGATGATTTAGAATCTTCTGTTGATGAAGTGGGGAGAGTATTCCTCTATGATTATTTAAGGATGGTTTCAAAACTTTATAGTGTTTCAGGGAATAAAACTCCGAGCACAGATGTCCTTATTGCGTTATCTTCTCAATTATCAAAAATTATTAGATTTAGGTAGGAGGCTAGGAGGTTTTTATGGCTATACCACCAAACGAAGATAACCAATGGTATTTTGAACGGTTATCTAAACTATCCAGAAATGAAGTTTTTAAAATGACATTGCTTGAATTTCTAGATAAAAACAAAAACAACCAAAAGGTTTTAAAACGTTTTTATAAGGCAAATAATAATTATTCAATAAAAGAGTTAATTGTTTTTCTTATTTTTCTTTGTAATGGTGGAACTCATCTTTCCATACTCTAATACCTTTAATTTTATTGGTGTTGAACCAGTTCCCTGGCTCAATGTATTCTTCTCATTATTTGTTTCATTCGTTTCTTATGTTATGATTGCAGCTCTTGTAAAAATAGATTTTTCAGAAGATCTTTCAGAGTTTGGGATGGATTCGATTTACAAAGAGTTAAGAGATGAAGTTTTACATAGTACAAACGTTTTGAAGTATTATCAATTTAGAATTTATCCAACTTTTTTTAAAAATTAGAGTTTGATAATTTAGTTGATTGGTTTACAGCTGGAAATCTTTTTGAAGAATAAAAAAAGATCTAGGAGTAGATCTTTTTTTATTTGAATATAGTTTTTTTAGAAACTTTACTGAATAAAACAATAAATTGAAAAAAACAACATCGGGATCATTATACCTAAATAAATCTTTTAAGTTATCCAGGTCATTCGCATCCATCAAAAATGGTGGTTTGTATCCAGAAAAAATAATTCCGGAAAGTAAAACTACAGGGTCAAATCCCGAAATAGTTTTGGATTTTGGATCCAGTAGTTTTCCGAAATTCTCTTGAATAGTTTGAAAGTCATGTTCCTCTCTTGTAAGAGAGTTTTCAAAAACTTCTGGAAGTCTATCTAAAAGTGATTGTACATAGCTGTCGATTTTTTTAATTTGTTTGAATAAACCATTAAAAATTGTGCTTTGATACCAAAGTTTAAAAAGCTTGTTTATTTTTTTCATTATATTGATTTTTTTAGATTCTTTAGAAATTGTTATGTCTGCTCCCAACGAGATCGTATTAGCTGGAATAGGTTCAGATTCAAACTCTAATGTTTCTGTATTCAAAAACAAATCAAAACTATACGGTTCGAAATCGATTACAATTGATGATGTGAAATCTTCAAAGTCCTCAAACTCTTCTTTAGTTTTGAAGGACTTAAAAAAATTATTCCAATTCTTAACATCAAATTCTAAATAAAACTCTTTTGTGAGCTTTTCTGAAACAATTTCAGGAAGGTTGATTTCATCTTGAAATAAATCAATATCAAAATGAACTTCATCATTTTTTTCGTCCCAATAAATAGAGTTAAAGAAAACGTGCTGACGTAAAATCTGATGCTGAACAAAGTTGCCGGATTCAATGAATCGTTTATCTAAATTATGAAACTTTTGATTAAACTTTGAATAATCCAGGGTTTTAGCCACTGCATCTGAAATTGCTTTAGACATTATTTGTTCAATTGAGTTTTTTTAATTCTTTTTGGTTCTTGTTCTAATTTTTTTATCGAATAGTAATCTTAATCGATTTAAATAATTACTTTGATCCATAATTCCTTCTTTCCCGGTTACCGGTTTTTATTTTTAATTATAAAAAAAAGTAAGAGTAGGTTACTCTTACTTTTTAAATTGTTGCCAAAGAAGTCCTTTTTTCTTTTCGAAGTTTCCAACTTCCATTTTGTAATGTTCCCATTTAGATTTTTTAATCTTTTTTGGAAATCCATAGAATGACAATCTCCCCGTCTTATGCAGATGAAGGAGGAATTGTTTTGGAATTTGTTCCTCTTTAGCTAGAGCTCTCAACGAAATCATTCGTCACCACCTTCTTCTTGATTCTCTGGAAAATCAAGAGTCTCAATGGTGAACTGGCGAATAGAACCCTCTCCACTACTTAAATCAATGTAGTGGAATGTGTTCGGGAAGTTTTGATTTCCAAACATAGAGATTTCATCTTCACCTAATTTTTCAAGAGGAAACACTTCTTTGAAGTATTCATAATCATCACCAAGATCGTCTTTTACTACATCTGGGTTGACTGTTCCCATTGCGTAACGAGTTGATCCGTCTTTTTTGACATAACTGAATTTTGCAATTCCAGTTGTCATAGCATCCCAAAAACGAACAAATTGTTCTTTTTTTGATTCAGTAAGCAATCCATCTTTTAGCAGATGGGCAATTGTTGTTTTACGAAGTTCCATTTCGGAACCCCCTTTCTTTATTAATTTTTTATTTGTATTGTGCCGAAAGTTCAAACTTTTCTTGAGCTTTTAATCTTATTAGATTTAAAATCTTTTCGAACTGTTCAGGAGAATTTTCATTTGCTAGTGATAGCAAACTTGATAGTGTTTGCGATTCAAAATCTTTTGTTAAAACAGAAAGCTTTGATTCGCTTATAACACAAAGTGGAATTTTTTGATTTATAATCTGTTCCCACTTCAGATTATTTTCAGTTAGAACTGTTGAGATAAACTTATACTTTCTCATAAGAAAACTTTTCAATTCGTTTCTTATGATATTGTTCAAATCAGCTTTGTTATTCAACCATTTTTTTTGAAAGCGATTCACCTTGCCGTTTGTTATTCCAATAGAGAAAGAACCAATATAGACAGAGTCAAACATCTTCCCATACCCAAATGCAAACTTCTCTTCTTTTGGATTAAAATAAACTTCAAAATTAAAACTTTGCTTTGAGTATAGCATCTCAACTGCATTCACAAACTTAGTTATTTTATGAAGTAGATCAAGATTATCGTATCTTTCATCTATAGTCTCGAAGATCATAATTCGACCATTACCGGCATAAACTGGAAGTGTTCGTATCTCATCCATAAGTTTATTAAACTTATAAATAAAAGATTGCTTGAAGAACTCAGTTTCACCCCTATCAGTCAAAGTTCTAAGTCCTGCTTTGAATCCAGTCTTTCTACATTCGATAAACGTTTTTAGAGAAAACTGTTTTAAAAGTTTATAAATCTTAGAACTAGAAATAAAACCACGAGCTTCGTCAATACTTGAGAAGTCTGATAGTTTTATTTGACAAAATTCATCCATAAAATCTTCTAAATCTTTTTTTAAAAGATTCTAAAATGAATTGATAATTATTTTCAATAACTTCTTTGAAGTTGTTTTCATTTTCTGTCTTGGCTGTCGAAAAACAAAAAAATCCAAATCTTCATCTGTTATCTCATTATGTTTTTCTTATAAAAGAATCCAAACAAATTAAAAGCTTGATCCCGCTCTTTGTTTTTCAATCATCTAACACCTTCTTTCTAGCTGGAATTGTACCAGCATTATTTTTTTATAATTATAGAGAATTTTTTTAAGTTATCAATTTCTATAACTAAAATAAAAAAAGAAAGAAGTGGTGAAATGAAAAATAAACTATTAAAATTAATTTCAATCATTGTCGCATTGTTGGTTTTTTACCAATTTCCTTTAACTGTTAAAGCTGATACAGTTATGAAAAACTCGATTTCAGAGGTTAATTTAGAAAACTTCAAGAAAGAGAAAAAGAATCTGCTTTACAGTGAGTTAGATAAATCCGGACGTCCTTACCGTTCCTACTTTATTGGTAATGATAAGTATCAAGAAGGAAAACGAGTTGGAAAACCAGAAGAACCGCAAAATCTAAAAGGAAAATGGTATCAACAAAATCTTGCTCCAAAAGGTGAAAAACCTATTTACCTTTGGGATAGAGGTCATTTAGTTGGGAATCAATTTGCTGGGCATCCATCAAATCTTGGTATTAATATTGTTGGTCAGACCTCTTACGCCAATCAAAAATTACAAACTTACTTTGAAGGCGGAATGAAGACTTCAAATAAGAATGCATTAGATAACTGGTTGTACTTGCATCCAAACTATGTAATTGAATACTTCGTAACTGCAAACTATAAGAACGATACTGATCAATACCCAGTAAGTAACACTCTTAAGTTTCGTGGTGTTGATATGAAAGGTAATACTATTAAAATCAAACTTCCTGATTCAGATCAAGAAGGAATCGATAAACAAGTGGATGAAGATGCTGACTTCACAAGTGTTACTATCCACAATATCTATCCAGGTTGGGATATCGATTATAAAACCGGAGTAGCAACTAAGAAGGGGGGAAGATAAAAAAGAAAAAAAGTCTTCAGTCGAAGAAGTAAAAACTTCTCAAAATGGTTCAGATGATTTGGCTTCTGGTATTGTTCCAGAAGAGTTTGAACAAACAAAAAGCTTCCTTTCTTGGTTACTTGATGTAATCGTAAGGATTCTAAGAAGCAATCGATAATAAAATTAAAAAAGGTTCTAATTAATGAGCCTTTTTTACTTTACTTTTTCAAATAATTTCTATATAATAGTTTTATAGAACAATTCAAAATTGTTTTTATTGATCATCAAAGGTTCGAATCCTTAATGATTAGTTATTTCAATTTTTATTTCATTTTCCGTTATTGTTTATTGTGGAAGTACAATCTTTGATAGTACAAAGGTAATTACCAATGTCTCTCTTAGTGGCGGAAACCCACTCTTAAACAGTATCAGAGGTGATTTATTAATCTGAAATTGATTAAGATGCTGGATTGCAACCCCGGTATCGTCTAGAATGGGTGTGGTCTCTAAAGACCACTTTTTTATTGTAACAAAAAAGGATCCAATTGGGATCCTTTAATAGTTTGACCGGATGGTCAAATCTAACACGTTTGAACCACGTATCTTACCATCGGAGGTACTTTTCCAACCTTGCAAGCCGACAGGCATAAACACCTTCTGGTTCAGGTCTCCTCTGAACTCAGACAGTTGTTTACACAAGCTACTCTACAAAGTAAGCAGGCGTACCAACGGAAACGTTAGAATCACACCCCGAACGGGGTCTCGAGCGTATTAGACTCGAGTAGTCCACCACCTCCTACCAAGCCCTGTGAGAGCTCAGATCATCGGAGGGGTGTGGGGAAACCCCACAAGGACTAGCGAATCTAACGTCCGTTGGCAGCACCTACTTACTAAGTGGGAGTGCCAGTGTAATTCAACTTCTGAGTTAGAGGAGTCAAAATAACTACGTTATTTTGTAGTGTTAGTTGTTTGCAATTCGTAACATGACGAACTAAACAAACTTCAACAGTAACAACCGTCGAAAAACAAAGTGTTGCTTTGTCATCTTATAAAAGATGATACAAGAACAAAACTTTTATTTTCTATACGTTTTGTTAGTGTTTACCTAAAAACTTATTTTTATAAAAAATAGTTTTTATCTGTTAAGCTAAAATTATTTATAATAAATAATTTTTAACGCTACAACCGTGTCTACTTTAAAGCAGAATCTCAGTTAGTAAGTGTGCAAGTCAATGCAATATTAAGTTTTGTCGCTAAGGAGCGAACAGTTGGTCTACTTTCTAAGTACTTTTAAGAAAACGTGATACTAAGGAGTATGCAGATCATGACAAGTGTCAAAAAGCTAAGGAGCTTAATTGATTGTAACAGCTTACCAGTTGGTAAAGACTTGTTCTTGTGTAGAAATTGTTTTTTTATAGTAGTTAAAATTAAAGTATAAAATTAATAAAAATTAATGTTTAGTTTGTCTTCTCTCAATAAATGAGGTATAAATAGAATTATTATTCTGTATCAGTTATAGTTCGTTTTTTTGAATAAAAAAACAATTTTAAATTGACTTTTTTATTCTTTATGTGATATAATCGACTTAAAAAACAAGAAAAGGGGATTAGATTATGCCTATTATTTCAACAAAACCAACGAACATGTTCTTTCAAGGAACTATCCCTCCTCGAACAATTTCAGCTGATTCAGTTCCTGGAGTTGTTAGAGCGGGCATAACGTTAGCAGATCGAGAAGAGCTTGAGAGCTTTTTCGATACTTTTAAAATTCCAAAAGAAATCATTAAAAATAAACCTATTGCTACAATGATTGATATAATCATACCAGATAACAATAAAACAATTTCAAATGAAGTTATTCGAATCTTCCGAGAAAGAGAAAGAACTATTATTGGAGCTGCATCAGTAATTGTTGATACACAACAAAAAGGTCCGTCAGGTGAACCGGCAGTTCTGTTACTGCTACAGGTCCATTATCCAGAATTTTTTTAATTGTTTCAGATGATGAAATCATTAAACCTAAGAATAAAAATAAAAAGAAATTACCAGTTAATTTCAAAGTTTGAGGTTCGTTATGAAAGTTAAATTAGTTAAAATTATTTTAGTTTTAGTTGGACTTATTTATTTTCCGTTACTTATAGCTCTACCATGGCAAGATTTTCTTTTCAAAAGCGATGAACTTACAGTTGCTGTGCAAATAATCAAGTTTATTGCGGGAACTGTTGCTTTTATTGGATTTTCTTTAGTTATGCTCACGAGAGCCAAGAGATAGATTTGTTTTATAAATCTATCTCTTTTTTTTGTATAATTAAGTAAAAAATCTAGCCGTAGCTAGAAGAAAGAAGGAATTAATATGATGAAACCAACAAAAACAGAACAAGACAAAAAAGAAATTGTTCACTACTATACAGATGGTGGACTTAAAAAAGGTGTTGCAGTTGCAGCATTCCTAAGAAAAACTTACGGGATGCCAACCAAAGAAGAGTATCGACGCTATCCTCGAAGCAAGGGATATACTTCTACAGATGCTGAAATCCGAGCTATTCGGTTAGCTGTTGAAGATGCCAAAGCTAATGGCATAGAAATGAATAAAGTAGTCATTCATACAGACCAACGGAGCTTGGTTTTTGGTAAGTTTAAAAGTTCAAATAGCAAATTATTTGAACTACGAAGTGAATTGGATGAACTTGGAGTTAATCTTCGATACGACAGATCAATTCACTCAATTGACCAATATGAAAGTATTGATCAGGTTCCAAAACGTGAACTAAATCCTTATATTGTCCATAATTTGGTTAATGATAACTTCAAAACAATGAACCGTTATCAGATTCATCTTTTGAAGAAAAAGAAAAAATAGAATCGGCAATGCGCTGATTCTATTTATTATAATTAAAATAAAAAGTAACTGATTTTTTTCAGTTGAAAGAAGGATATTATATGATTAAAAAAACAATGAAAATGAATTTCTACACTTGATAGAAAAACTTTTAACAGAAAAAAGGTTTTTATCTAATAGCTTTTTAATGAAAATGAAAAAGGCTCAAAAAGTTAGTTTTTATCATTCTCTAAATGAAATGGGTATCTGTTTGGACGGTGAGCTGTCTCAAATCTATCCATTAATCGATGATGATTATGAAGTCTTATCGATTCCTGTGCTTGATGTTTTTATTTGTTCTAATGATTTGAAAAAAGAGTTAGTCAAAAAAATGGAAGTAAATCTTGAATCAGTTGAATCAAAGTTTGTTTTTGATTCTTCTAAGAATGTTAAAAGCTATGGGATTTTTTTGGAAAGTGTTGTGAGATACTTTTCTGATGTAATTCTTAACAGTCTAGGGTCTGATCCTGACTATTTTGATTTCTTGTTCGCAAAGAATTCAATAATTTCATTTATGTCTATGATTGGGTTTAAAATCACAGTGTTGGATTCGCAATTTTATCCTGCAGTTCCTATTGAATTAATCTTTTCTCAATTTATTCCAGAAGATATTCTTTCTCAGATTGTTTCAGTGGATAAAGGTGAGCTATCAGGTCTTGCAGAAGCTGACTATAATGCATCCCTCCTTGTGTTAGAGAGATACGTTCCGGGATCAATAGAAAGGTTTGGTCTAAAATGACAGAGTTAGAAAGTGTTCTTTCTCAGATTTTAAAAGATGAGCAATCTATCCCTTCATTTGAAGGTGAATTTGGTTATGAACTTTATGTTAGTTTGAACGAAGCTAAACTCATAATTAATCCTGCTGATAATAAGGGCTTGGTTTTTATTGGGTATTATATAGCCTATCAAAAAGAAGAATTAATTGAAGATTTGAACCGGGAAATCGAGAGAGAAAAATTATTTAGAAAAATGGTAAAAAAAGGACTTGTTTAATAAAAATAAGTCCTTTTTTTCTTGAATAAAATAACTTTTTTTGTTAAAATAAATTATCTAGTTTTTTTATTTTTGTAAAATGAAATGGTAAAAAAATTAAGAGGTGATTTTAATGATTAGATCGGCATATACTGTTTTAATTCAACAGATTTTTGAAAACCATGGTGTCCGATATAGAACAGAGATACCAACTGACTTTGGTGGAAGGTTTGATTTTGGAATTTTTAAATTAGAATCAGAAATAGAAGAGCTTATTTGCCTTATAGAGTTTGACGGTAGCCAGCATGAAACTGTACAAAATTGGCTTTTCTCGGAGCGTCTACAAGAAATGGATAAATTAAAAGATTCGTGGGCAAAAGAAAACAACATCCCATTGATTCGACTTTCAGAATCAGAGTATCAATCTGTTGTAAAATTAACCCAATTCCTCAAAGATGAATTGATTCCAACTTTACCAGACGAAGCATTTTATCAAGAAAATTCGAAGCCTCAATTTGTGTGGTCTGGTTTTCGAAACCGGTCTGTTAATATCTCTTCTTTGGTAAAAGAACAATATTCTATTAAAGAAATTGCTGAATTAATGGGATATTCAGAGTCTTATGTTGGTTCTCGAATAAAAAATAGTCATTGGTTCACAAATGAATCAGGAAAATCAAACTTAGATGTTGCCCCTTATTCAATCAATTTAGAAGATGTAATTTCCGGTCTTGTACGTTTAGGCTTTTTGAAGGATTTTGATGGAGAGAAAATAAGTGGTGTTGATAAATCAATGATTGTTGAATTGGTTGAAAAAATCAATCATGAGAACAAGAAAGATTCTGGAACTCTTTTAGTAATCCAATGGGATCCTAATTTTATTCCAGATGTTATCGACACTACTGAAATTAATAAAGTTATTCTGAAAAGAAATCCTAATTTTCGTGAGGCTGTATTAATTGCAATGAAAGATGAGATTGGAAAAATTGTTTTCTGGGGTGAAGCTCCAGAAGAATTGCGTGAATTGGTTGATCATTCAATCATAAAAGAAAAATTAATAGAGGTATTAAAATAATGAATAAAAAAATCAAAAAAAGAAGAAAAAAACAATTTTTTTATAAGATTTTAACTTTGCTTCCGATTGTTGTACTTTGTCTTGCATTGGCTGCTTTCACATTCTTTTTCTAAAAAGATAGAAGAAAGCAAAGTAAATGAAGCAAAAACTACCATTATTGAAAAAAATCAAAAAGCTCTTGATTCTGAGATTAAAGATTTGAAAGATAATGCTGTTTCAGATAAAGAAATTGAAGAAGCTAAAACTAAAAAAAGAAGAGGTTAATAAAAACATCTCTGAAAAAGAGAAGAATATTGAAGATCTGAAAAAGAAAAAAAGAAGAGCTGGAAGCGAAAGTAAAAAGAATAGTAAGAATTCAGTAACAAAATCGTAAAAAAACTTTGTTAAACTCTTATAGTAAACTAGTAAAAAAAGGAAAATAAAACGGAGGGTTTATGAAATCTAAAAAAGTTATCGCCACCTCACTATTAGGTGTATCTATGTTGGGAACTGCAATGTACAATAATAATGTTGTTGCTCATGCCGAACAGGAAAGCGAAGAAATTGTAAAAACTATTCGAGAGGGTGGAGTTAACCCAGAGCATCCTGAACTAAAAAGTGAAATTAACCGTTTTGGAGTTAAACAGTTAGAACTAGAAACTTTAAAGGGTGAACACAACAAATTAAAAACTGAACTTGATTCTCAGAATCAAGAAAAAGGTTTAGCAGAAGAAAAACTAAAAACTTTAAGTGATGAAGAAGAAAAGTTAAAAAAAGAAAATGAAGAACTAGAAGCCAAGGTAAAAGAGCTTGAACAGAAAAAAGCTCAAGAAAAAGCCGCAGAGGAAGAAAAAGCTCGAGCTGATAGTGGAACTCCTTCATTTGGAAGTGACGGTTTGTTAATTGAAAGACATACTGCAGCTTCTCAGAATGTTATTAATTTACTTCTAGGTATTCCAAACCATTCGAATGGTGCTTATTATCACCAAGCAACCGGTCTTGATGCTTACATCGATCAACTTTCAGTTGAAGAAGCTGTGAATGTTATTCATCGAATCGAAGGAGCAGGATTCGGGCAAACTGGTGCTGGATATGCCGGGTTTGATACACCAGAATCTCATCAGGTTTTCCTTAGACAACAAGTATATGGGCGATTTGGTGGCAATGTTAGAGAACTGTTGAAAAAATGGGGAACTTACAGCTACGGAGGTTATTAAAAAGATTTTAAAAAGAGATTTTTTAATCTCTTTTTTATATTGACTAAAATTCTAGCTTTTGATATAATAGTCTTATTAATTATGTCTGTTAAGAGAGGATTTAAAATGAATAATTTGAAGGAATTATTGGAAAAAAATCATTAAAAAAATGAATTATCAAAATTAAAAATTATCCCAAGAAGAGAAAAATAAAACTAACCAAACTTATTTCGGATTTTGTAGAATCTAAAGTTAAATTAAAACGTGAATTAATTTTTATTGAATGATAAAATTAGTTCCAATGAAAAGATTTCAACTATTGATGAAAAAATCTTGGTCAATGTAAGTCAGGTCGAAATTCCTTTAGAAAGAAAAGAGACAATCGTTCCTGGAATTAAAGAAGAAAAAATTGTATCTGAAGGAGCTAAAGGATTGATTCGATCTATCGAGGTTTCTTTGGATGATGATGTGTTAGCTTCAGAGTTTAATGTTATTAAAGAACCAAAACTTGAAGTGGTATTAATCCCTGAAACAACTAAAGAACTTAGTCTAGAAGAAAGTCTAATCGCTCAAATGATGTCAGTTGGGCAACCAGTTGTCTTACAAGCAACACCGGATTATAAACCTTTACCAAAATCATTAGAAGTTAAAGCTGATAATCCTGATTCTAATCCTGAAAATAATAAACCATCTGAAACTGTGAAAGTGGGGCTTCACTATTCTTCAACTTTTAAAGGCGAGAAAAGTTCTGAAGCAAAAACAGAAGAGGTGGAATTAAGTGAGATTTGTGATTCTGAATTAGATTCAAATAATCTTGAAATCGAAATAGAACAAAAAGATGGAGAGAAGTCTGAAAGTAAAAAACAGAAACCTTTGCCAGTTGAGGTTTTAAAACAATTGGGAAGCAAGGTTCGAACCAGCTTGCCTGCATTCGAATCAAAAGAATTGTTTGATATCCAAGGAGAAATCTTTTTAGACTTTTATAAAGCTCATCCAAAGAATACTGCTACTAAAGTGATTACAATCAAACCTGGTGCTAAAACTGCTTCAGTAGTTCCTTTGTCTAATGAAGGAAAAGTTTTGTTCTTGGTTGAAGATGAAAACAAACCTCGAGTAATTGAATCGAAAGGAATTAAACGTATTCAAGAAATGACAAGATTGGTTAGCGGAAAACCTAAAGAGGAACCTCGTATTCAAAGTGTTCCAAAAGGTAAAAAACAGCAGTCTAGCAAAGAGGTTACAAGTTTAGTAAATAAATTGATTTCTCAATTAAAAGAATTAAAAATTAAACGAATCATTATCGAAGGTCCAAACTCTCTAGCTTCTGGAAGTGATAAAAAAGACACTTTCAATGACTTTATTATTCGCAGAATTGTGAAAGAGATTAAAAACCAAAATCTAGAAATTGAGATTCTTTTAGCCAATAATAATAAACTCAACTTTGCAAACCGTGTTGACTTCGAAGATTCTTTGTATCCAAATCTGTTTTACTTTTCAAAACAAAACGCAAGATTCAAATCCAACCCAGAAAACCATTTGAAAAACTTGATTCGACTTTTCGATCCAAGCTATAAACAGAAATAAAATTACAGTTAAAAACTGTAATTTTTTTGTTAAAAAAAGCTTGAACCAACTGGTTGTTTTTTTGATATAATAGATTTATTAAAAAAATGAAAAAGAAGGTATTAAAAAAACAATGGTTTTTGTTTATACTGTTGGTCTTAAACCAACAAATCAAGAAAAAGAACAACTTAATAAACGCTTCAATCAAGGTCAAGCTGTTTATAATTTTACCATAAAAGAACTTTTAAAAAGATTTAATAAATTAAAAAAGGATCCTTTATATAAAAAAGCTTACAAGCTTCCTAAAGGAGCTGAACGTAATGAAATCTTAAAAGAATTGGATTCTATCTATAATCTTCAAGGGAAGTTTTCTGCTAGTGAAATCACAAAAGAAACAAGAAAAGTTTTAATGTTGGAAGACTATCTTTACTCTGATCTTTGTGTCGTCATTGGTTTTAGAGCTTGGAATGCATTTTCTAAAATGAAGTTTGCAAATGGAGCTAATAGAATAAACTTCTCTGAACGAATGGACAGTTTAGTGGCTTCAAGACTTAATAAAGGCATCTGCGTAATAGATGATACATTGTTATTTGGAATGAAAAGAAAAAAAGATACTCTTATCAAAGTTAAAATTAATTTTATCAATGATGATTTTGAAAAAGAAGTATTTAAAAATAAATTGTTGTATTGGCAACTAATTCGAAAAGAATTTGAAGGTTCATTTCGTTATTACTTGCAAGCCGTAATGGATGGAAACCCACCAACCTCTCAGTTAGAAGGAGGACGTGGTTCTGTTGGGATTGACATTGGTACTTCAACTGTTGCAGTGAGTTCAGATGTTCAAACCGAACTAGAGGAATTGTTCCCAGATGAAAATCGACATTATAGAGCAACTGAAATCGCTAGATTAAGCAGATCCTTGGATCGAAAAAGACGAGCTACTAACCCGGATAATTACAATGAAGATGGTACGATTAAAAAAGGTAAAAAATCGTGGACGTTCAGTCCTCGTTATATCAAGGATCGCACAAGGCTTTCTGAATTGAAGCGTAAAGAAGCTTTAAGTCGAAAACTAGCTCACCGAACTTTAGCGAAAAAAATTGTTTCTTATGGAGATAGATTTGTTGTAGAAGAAATGAACTTTTCCGGTTTAGCACGTCGCTCTAAAGAAACTAAAGTTAATGAAACTACCGGACGATTTATTAGCAAGAAGAGATTCGGTAAAACAATTGGGAATCGTGCTCCAGGGCTTCTTATCTCTCTAATTAAAGAGGCTGCAGAAAGAGAAGGTAAAACTTTCATTATTGCAGACACACGTTCAGTCAAGGCTAGTCAGTTAGACCATACAACTGGAGAGTACATTAAAGTACCTCTATCTGCTAGAACTAAAACAGTAGATGATTATAAAGTTCAACGAGACTTGTATTCTGCATTCCTTCTTCAACATGTTAAGGATGATAGAAAAACTGTTGACCTTAATTTGTGCGCTCAAAACTTTGAACGTTTTTTGGATAATCAATATCGAACAATGAAAGAACTTGAAACTAACTTGTCTTCAACTGGTAAAAAGGATTTCTTTAGAGAAGAATTATTGAAAACAATTTAAAGTTAAATTAGAAAAATGAAAAAAACAGGACAATTGATTTAATCAGATTGTCTTGTTTTTTTATAATTAATAAAAAAATAGAGTTTAATAAACTCTAAGAAAGAAGGTTCTATTTTTTTATGTTTAAAAAAAATTCTATCAGATCTGATTTTACAGACCGGGTCAGATTGTCAATTGAAAGTCTTTCCCGAGGTGATGAATGGCGCTATTATTGTACTAATTCAGATTCGGGTTTTCAAGACGTAAACTATCGATCTGAGTTTAATACGTTACTAAAAAATCACAAAATTATTGGTATTCTTCTTCAGTTAGAATCCAAAAAAATAACTTTTGTGTTCAATTCTGGTAACAATCCAAAACTAATTGGAACATGGGCGTGGGTTGACACGTTTATTGATTTATCTACCTCGGGATTCGAGTTTATTTCAAAACCATTGGTGGATAAAAGTTTTAAGATTTTGAATCAAAATGGATTCAACGCTTATCCTAAATTATCTCCAGAAGATTCTTCTGAATTAGGTAAAGAAATTGGGATGTATCTACTCAATGCCGGGCATCTACCAATTTATCCTCTAATGTTATTGCTTGAAAAACCAGAGATTGTTTGTTTGGATAAATCAAAAGATTCAATTAGAAATTGGATTTCTAGAACATCTGGATTTATAAAGAACGAAAAGGATCATCTTTATTACAGACGTACTAATCTTAGCGAAAGTAGCTTTTGTGGTTTTTATAAAATAAGAAAAGATCTTATTGAAAAATTATGCATCTAAAATTCTTTACAATCTGCAACTTCATCCAGTAGTTTCAGATGATGTAGAAAAAAACTAATGAAGTTTTATAATAAAATTGCTGGTTACATGATAAAGAATGAAGATTATAAAAAGATCTTGGATGATAACCTAAGATTTTTTTCAAAAACAATAAATACATTCTCTGAATGTTTCTCTAGTGGTCTTTATTTTGGTGATAATTTAAAAAAACTTTGTTTGTTTATTATCTAAAAAAAGAATTTAGTGTGACCGGGGATCGGGTTATAACTTAAGTAGTATCATTTCATTTGCTGAATATAACCGCCATCATCTGTCAGATTTTGGATCTATATCTTCTAATGATTATGCTTTTTAAGATTGTTGATTTGATTGTTAAAAAAATGATGATGATGTCAAAACTTTCTTCGTTAACTCAATTTCTGATTCCTTTGTTGCAAAAAGGATTGAATGAGATTGAGATAGGTTTTCTTCTGAAATAAAAGAAGAAAAGATTAGTTTTGTTTTTAGATCAATCTATTTTAGATTTAAATAATTCAAAGTTTACGAAGTTTTTCTGTTGCAAATCTAAATCAGATAAAATTATTAATTGATTCTGGTAATTTTAAATTATCAGATGATTTCAGAAATTCTATTTCAAACTTGAGTGATCTGTTAGTTGAATTATTAAATAAAAAAAGAAAAGAGTAGTATCCACTCTTTTTCTTATTTTTTTGTCTTTGATTTTATTCAAATCATTTGAATAAAATTCAAGAGCATCGGAGAATCGTTTTTTTCATCTTTGATGTCAAACAATTTTCGCCATTCTAATTTGTTATCTATTAGAACAAGTTTTACATCTCCGGAATATTGTACGTCTTCAAGATCAAACTGATTTGCGGTTTGAATATTGATAAAACTGATTGTATCGTACAATTTATTACTTTCTACTTTTTTTCTAACAAAGTGTCAATAATTTGTGCTACCAAATCAATATCATTTTTACTATTTTTTTGTTATAGTAAATTCTAACTTTGGTTGTTGGTAATGTAAACCATTGAGTATTATTGCCAGATGGATAATTGTTTTTTAGCAGATTAAATTGGAATGATTTGTTATGTTGTGCCATCCCAACTTTATCTTCTGCTGAGCTTTTTCGATAAGTAGATAAAAGATTTTCTTTTTCCTCATCTCTTTTCTTATCCAATTCTGACATTGTTTTTTCGATCGTATCTTTTTGGAGATCTGACCAGGCTTTTACCATTGTTTTATTGACTTCTTTGTCATAAGTCAATTTATTCAAATCAAACTTCTCAAATTCTGATTTTTTAATAGATCCATCTACATCATAATAAGAATACTCATTATCATACTCTGATGCTGGATCTCCAAGAATTAAGAATTTGATTTTGCACCAAAAAAATTGATTTTTTTGGTGAGATTTAGATTTTCATTAACTTCAGCAATCAATTCATTTTTTTATTGAATTGTTCTTTTTTTCATGGTTTTTCGCTTACAGCTTTGTAAAAAGAAAAAGTACATAACAAAAAAAGAAGTAATAGTCCTAAAAGCTAATTGAAGATTTTTTCATAATTTCCTTCTTTCTCTAGCTAAGCTAGTTTTTTTGTTAATTATAGAAAAAAACTTGACATCTGTTAATTTTTTTCTGATACAATTGTTTATTATCAAAAAGAAATAAAGGACTCTTTTTAGAATGTTTAATTTTTGGATTTGGTTAATTGAAAAGTTCGATTTGTTTTATGGATTTGAACCAAAACAGATAGAGAGTAGTTTTCATAATCTTTTTGGATTTGTTTTAATTTTTGTTTTTATTGTTTCTGTTATCATTTTTTATAAACTTTTTAGATCTAGCGACGATCCTGACGATCTATGGACAGGTTCGCTAATGTGCTCTGTATTTGTGTCTTATTTTGTTTCTGCCATTATTGTTTCTATAATCACTCACATCTATACCCCCAGGGATCCGGAAAGTTTGATAAAAACAACTCAAATAAAAGAAGTGCAAACAGTCATAATTCCTTCTGAAGGAGTTACAGATGTTTCTCTTAAACTTAAAGATTCTGATAAAAAGATCCATCCTTCAACTCTTAAAGATGGAGAGATTTTAACTTTAACTGTTACAGCTGGTGGTGAACAATTTAAGAAAGATTTTCCGTATAAAAAAGAAAATCTAAAAATAAAAAAAGGAAAAAGTGGAAAAGTTACTAGTGGAGTTCTATTGACTCGCTCATTTAAAGACGAACTTTTTAATCATGAAAGAATTCGTGAGGAAGAGGATGTAATTCTCGAAATTGAGACTGCTGATCCATTCTACAATCCTGAAAACTAATAATAAAAAAGTACAAATAAACTTTTTGTGCTTTTTTTACCTTGACAATTATTAACTTTTTTTAGTATAATTTTTTTATTATAAAAAAATAAAGAGGTTTTAGAATGTTTAATTTTTTTGGATTTGGATAATTGAGAAGTTTAATCTGTTTTTACGGATTTGAAAAAGAACAAATAACACAAAGCTTTTTACAATCTTTTTGGAGTTCTTGGTGTTGTCATTTTTATTGTTTCTTTTGTTGTTATCGCTAAATTCTTAGCTTCTATTCTTAATGACCGTAGCCCATTTGATGTATTAATACCATCTTTGATTGCAACTGCTATTATAAGTACTTTACTTACATTCACAATTAATTACATCTATACTCCTAGAGATCCTGAAAGTTTGATAAAAACAACTAAAATAAAAGAAGAACAGACTGTTATTATCCCCTCTGAAGGAGTTACAGCCACCACCCTTAAACTCAAAGATTCAAATGAACAATTCCAGCCTTCAACTCTTAAAGAAGGCGATATCTTGACTTTAACTGTTACAGTGGGGGATAAAGAATTCAAGAAGGAATTCCCTTATAAAAAAGAAAATCTAAAAATCAAAAAAGGTAAAACAGAAAAAGTTACAAGTGGCGTGCTTTTTACTCGTTCTTTTAAAGACGAACTTTTCAATCACGAAAGAATTCGTGAAGAAGAAGATGTAGTTCTTGAGTTAGAAACATCAGATCCATTTTCTAATGCCTCGAATTAATAATAAAAACAACTATTAAACGTCTAGAGTTAAAAAATCTTTCATACTCACCACTTTTTCTAAATAATTCATTTTTTAAAATTATAACAGTTTTCAGTCTTGTTCTATAATAAAAATTATGTTACAATAGTGTTTAAATCAGATTATCGAAACTTAACTGTTTCAATAATCTTTTTTTATTTTTTTGTTCGATTTTTTTATTTCATTTTATGTTATAATAGAAACAAAGGAGAGTTAAAATTATGTACAAAAAATCAGAAATAATGAAAAAAGGAAGTTATAAAACTGGTCAAATCGCAAAACTTTTAGGAATTGCAGCTCCAACAGTTATTCGTTATTGTGAACTTGGAGTTATTAAAGCATCTAAAAATCAAAATGGTCATAGACGGATTGAAGCTTCAGATTTTTATGATTATTTAGACACTATTGGTCTTGCATTAGATGATACAATTAGTAACAAAAAAGATGTTATTTATGCAAGAGTTTCTACACACAGACAAGAAGAATCAGGTGATTTAGATAGGCAAATTGATACAATCAAATTATTTGCTATCAATCACAACCCTAAGAATCTAGTAGTAAAAAAAGATATTGCGTCTGGCTTAAATGATAATCGTAAAGGTTTGAAGAGTTTATTATCAATGGTTCAAAATAATGAAGTTGATAGAATTTTTGTAAATCATAAAGATAGACTAACTCGATTTGGATTTAATTACATAAAACAGATTTGCGATTTTCATAATGTTCAAATTATTGTTGCTGATGATGAAGTTAATCCAAAAACTCAGTCAGAGGAATTAGCGGAGGATATTATTTCATTGATCAATTCCTCTTCTGGAAAACTTTATGGTCTTAGAAGTAAAATAAAGCAAGAATTAATGGCGGAAGATTCCAAAGATGCATAATAAAATTGTTTTAGTTGAACGTCACATCATTTCAAAGAAACACCAATTTTTTTAAAGAGTGTGATCATTTAACTTTTTTTATCAAAAAAATCTTTATAATTCAACATTGTTTAGACAGAGGGAATCTTTCTTTGATCCAAGCAAAGAGTTTTTGAATTACTTTAAAATTAATAAGATTTTTGTAGTTGAAAACAATCCGGATTATCGAGCTTTACCCGCAAAGGTTTCTCAGCAAATCCAAATGATTGTTGATCGTTCATTCAAATCATTTTTTGCTTTAAAGAAAATGATTTCTAATGGGGCTTATTCCAAAAAAGCTAACTTACCAAATTATTTAGATAAAGTTAAGGGGCGGATGGTTGTCCCTTATGAAAAGGGAGCTATTAGTTTAAAGGAAGATGGGTTTGTCAAGCTTTCTAAAACGAAAATAAAAATAAAAACATTGCAATCAAAAAAATCCATTATTGGAGCAAGAATTGTTCCAAAAGGAAATCATTTTGTTATTGAGATTTTATTTGAAAAAGAAACAAAACCAAAAATTAAATCATGTGAACAAAGAGTTGCCTTCATTGATCCTGGAATGAATAATTTAATGACTGTAACAAGTAATGTTTTTTTAATCCTATTATTTATAATGGGAAAGTGGTAAAATCTATTAATCAACTTGCTAATAAAAAAACTTTTGCAAAAATTGCAAGCAAACAAGAAAAATAAAAAGCTCAGCAAAAGCTAAATCAATTTATTCAAAAAAAGGAATAATAGGATTGATTGTTTGTTTCATAAAATAACAACCAATTTAGTGAATCATTTAGTTTCGAACAATGTTAGTCTATTAATTTTTGGACATAACAAAGGTCAGAAACAAGACATTAATCTGGGAAAGAAAACTAATCAAAACTTTGTTTCAATACCATTTTATAAATTGATTTCAATGCTAAAGTACAAGTGTGAACTAAATGGAATTGAATTTTTAGAGAATGAAGAATCCTATACCAGTAAAACTAGCTTTTTAGACTTTGAACCAATTCAAAAATTGGATAACTATGTTGGTAAACGTGTTAAAAGAGGATTGTTTAAAACCAAGGATGGAAAATTGATCAATGCTGATGTTAACGGATCGCTAAACATTGGTAGAAAAGCATTATCAAAATTAAATCTTTATGATGATACGTTGCATCAACAATTAGTAGATTTCATGGTAAATCCTAAAAAAATAACAATAAAATAAAAAGTAAAAACATGATAAGCTATTATAATAACTTGGATTGTATAGCAGGTAGTCGCAGTCGCCTACATTAAATAATTTTTTTTAATGAAAAAAGACTCATTTTTAATGAGATTTTTCAACGTTAGGATTGTTATAATTTTAACGAACTGTTATTAAAAAGTTTATAAACTTCGGAGGAATAACTCATGGAAAGATATTGGGTTAATAAATTAATTAGGATGAGTGAAGAGTTTTTGGATAATAATTCACTTGTCGATGCAGTATTGTACTATAACAGCAGAGAAGATAAAATCTGGTCAGCTCCGGCTGGTGAAATAGATGATAAAATTGGCTTTGAAGATCTAATGCTTGGACGTTATGATTGGCAAGATGGTCGAGCAGCTTTTATGAAAAAATTAACGGATCGTTTACCAAAATTAAAACAAGATCCGGAACATCTAGAAGCTCAAGGTATTACATTAACAATCTTGAGAGATTCAGCGCCTGAAAGGTATGAATTGTTAATCGATTCCAAAGTTGTTAAAACTCCTTTTGATAAAAAAGTAAAAAACACTTTTGGTGATACAGATGATTTCTTTGCCTGGATCAAATCCAGCATCTCAGCGGGGTTAAAATCTTATAGAGTTCAAAGTAAAGAATTTGAATTAATGTCAAAAATTGTAACATTCATCTACCCAACAAACTTCCTGAAACTGTTCGGAGCACAGCAATGTCTTGAATTGTTAAAGGATTGTGTCAACTCAAGTTTGAAGGTTTCTGAACGTTATATAATTCAAAGCAGAATTATGCATATTGCAATTTCAGATCCTAGTTTTATCAAAGAGCTTGAACAGGACCAGGTTGAAGAATTTATTAAATTGTTGTTAGATAATAAAGAAATTCTTTCAGTTTGGTTACCGGCTGGAAGTGTTGATAATTATATAGACTCTTTAACAATCCGGGGATATTCAAAGCTTATGAAAGGAAATGACTAATAGCAATGATAACAACAGAATTAGATTCTAAAAGAATTCAAAAAAAGTTTGAATTGAATGATTTAAGAAAATTAATTACAGATTCGTTCTTTGCTTCTCTCGGGAAGGAAATTATTATCGATGATGAGGAAAGAGACTTTGTTGTTTTGGATCTTGCAAATGATCAATTGTATCTAATTGGAAGAAATTCTATTATTTCCCAAACAATGATCATTATTAAAGCTCTAAGACCGGGTGTGGTTTATCATGAAAAGTTTGCAATTGAAGAAGCTAAAGAAGAAATTATTTCTTTCTCTGAACTGTTCCCGATGAGTTTAAATCGAACTGCAAAAAACACATTAAAAACTTTTTCAATCTACAGTGATTTGATGAGTCTGTTTAGTGCTCTTGCATTATCACCCAAAGATTATCGACTCAATATTGCTAAAATGATTCTAGATGGACGACTAAATGAGTTTTTCCCTTCTGGAAGATTTAAAGAATACTTCGATCAATTTGCATCAACTCTATCACTATACTTGATTATTTCGGATGATTTACCTTCTTATACAATAAGCCCACAAAATCTAATGGAAAATCTACGACCAATTATTAGCAAAGAAGAATTCGGTCGTTTGTACAGCTTATTTATTGAGAAAAAGCTTAAAACAAACCCAGATGATTTTGAACGGCTTCAAATTGAAAAATAAAAAGACTGTAATTTACAGTCTTTTTTTTGATTCTTAGATTTGACAGAAAAATGATTTCATTTCGCATTGAACCTTTTGATTCATTTGCTTATTAGAAAATGAAACATCTAATTCAAATGGAGATGATAAATCAAGTTTTTTAATTGCAAGTTTAATTTCTTCGTAAGTAACTCGCAAATCTGTCAAAGAAAACAACAATCTATTCATTGTATTAGAACTATTAAATCGGGAGAAGTCCTGATCCTTGAATAGAATTTCCAAAACTAGTTTTGGGTTTTTCTTCGCAGCATCAAAAGCTTCTTCCTGAGAATCAAACTTACGTTCGAATGCACCAAGACCAAAAGTAACTTTCTGATCATAAGGAACACCGTTATAGAAGAAATCCACCCCTTTAATCTCAACAAGGGTTGGGAAAACTTCTTGCTTAGTCTCAAACAGGATGTATTCAATCAAGTCATTACGTGCAGTTTGATAATTTATATTACTAACAATATTATTTCCAAGTTCTGCAATCATTTCAGCTCTCGCTTTATCGCTTATTCCTCTCATACGGGCAATTCTAACAAATTCTGAATAAGCATGCATCGGAGCCATACGCCATTGGTTTTTATTGTTTTGAATAACAGTCTCTCTAATTTCAACTGTTTTTCTATAGTTACATTCTGCATACTTCCAATGAGCATACTTCTCATAACAATATAAACCATATTGATCTGTTTTTATAATTTCAGACCGGGTAAATTGTAATGCAATATCATAGTTCCAATATTGCAAAATAATCTCATGAGAGTTTTTACCAGTAATCTTTGGTTTCCCCGCTTTCAAACCACCTTTATAGAAGAAATCGGGATCTTTTTCACTTGTATCACTCTCGAATAAGATGTGAGCCAATTCTTTTGCAGCATCTTTTGGAAACAGGCGTTTGATTGTGTAAAGATTTGGGTTATTCCTCAAATCTTTAGAAATCATATTATCTGAACTAGTCATTAATAATACCGCCCTTCTTTAATAGCCACAAGTAAATCATTCCAATCTTTAAGAGGTTCAGAACGACTAATTACTCTTTCTCGAATTGCTTCAGGATACTTTTTGCATACGGCATCATAAACTTCATCCCCTGCTTTATCAGCATCAGTTGCTACAACCAATTTAACTTTATTGAAATTAACTCCCCAATGATAGGCGAGGTTTTTTAAAATCTCATTAATTTTTGTAACACTTCCACTCATTGAAATAAAAGCGGTTTTAGGGTGAAATTCTGGCAGTTGAACACCGTCTTGCTTTTCGTATCCAATTAGTTCTAAGTAACTAATCATATCAATAGGAGCTTCGAATAAGATAATTCGTTCCGCTTGGTTAATTTTTTCAATATCTCGGCTCACCTGATAAAATAAACCTTTTGATCCAGAAACAATATAACGAAGCTTTTCTTTTCCAGTAGAAACAACTTCAGCACCTGTATTGTTACCAAAATGGTCATACCACAAGAATCGAATAGAACCTCTACCGTCCTCGATAATTTTATGTTTCTTAATAAGAGCATCAACTACAATTTGATTGATTTTTCTTTTTTCAATCAAATAACGTTTTAAGTTCCACGCTTTAGGGTCATAAACCTGATTCGTAGAATCAAATGGTTTAACATCTTCAACTTGAACAGATAAAGTTTGTGAATTCCCTGTAGTTGTTGAAGATTTGGTAGATCCTTGAATAGTAGGAGCAGCGCCAAGAACAGTTAGTGCATCATCTTTTGAAATGATTCCAACCTTTAGTAGGTATGTGATTAAATCCTTCCCAGATTTTCCACTTTCCCCGGTTGAATATCTTTTCCAGCTATCCAAGTGCTTGTTGTCCAAACTAATTTTCAAAGAATCGTAATCATTCAGGTATGCTTCTCTTCCTCTTACAGTAAATGGAATCTTTAACTGTTCAAGGTAATACAAAGCTTTACTTTTTACTTCCATATAGTAACCTTCTTTCTTAGTTATTTTTTTATTTTTAGTTATAAAAAGTTTTTTTGTGATTTAGTAATAAAAAAACAAAAAAAGGCACAAGAACCTTTTTATCTTTTTCTATTCTGTTTTAATTTTTTTAAATCTTGTAGACAGTTGACTTGTTTCTAATTCTGAAACTTTTATTTCTTTTCCTCCAATGTTAATATAATCATCGTCAGATACAAGTTGAACTGATGAAATTCTATCACCCTTCAATAAACTCCCAACTTGTACTCCTTTAGATGGTCTACTCATCTTAGGTAAAGATTTAAGAGAAACTTTTTTAATTTCACCTTTGTTAGTAGTTAGAACCAAAAATTGAGATGACTTGTTAGATTGGTTGATCAACGATGCAAACAATAAAGAGTCATCAGTCCCAAGTTTTGTTCCTTGTATTTTTTTACGATTAAGATTGAACTCTGATTTATCTACAATTTTAACTTTTCCAAGTTCTGTAATGAAAACAATATCTCCCTTTTTATCGTCTAAAACAATTCCAGATCCCGGATTATTTATTGGGTAGACACCTGGAGATAATTTAAGAGTTGCAGATAAACTTAATCCTTTATCTCTAAGATTATGACTTCCTAGAGAGTCAACAAGAACTTTATTAAAGTTACCATCACTTGAAACCATCCAATTTCAAGGTCTGAATCAAGATCTAAAATCTTTATCCCCTCTTCAACTGTTAAAGCAGTTTCTGGTTTAAGTGCTCGCACATAACCTAATTGACTAACAACTAATGATGTTTTTCTTTTTATTACAACCGGTTTAAAAGTTATCTTTTCTGAATCTGTTACAGTTGTTTTTCTAGAAAAGTAAGGATCAGCTTTGAGTTCTTTTAACCACCCATTTAAGATTTTAATCAGTTCCTTGTTTGGGTCGGATATGATTTTATCAAGTTTTGCAATTTCCTTATTGAGTTTTTCTAAATCACTCTCTAATTCAACTCCAGAAAGTTTAGATAGTTTAGAAAGCTTTGTATCCAAAATTGCATTGGCTTGTAATTCTGAAAACTTGAACTTAGAAACAATTGTCTCGTTTTTTTTGGTTTTTAGCTTAATTCCATTAAGATTTCCGGTCATAAGAACTTTCATAGCTTCAGTACGGTTTGATGATGAACGAATCAAATCTATAACCGGATCTATTAGATTTAATACCTGAATCAAACCCTCTAAGATTTCAGCTTTTTCATTTAGTTTTTCTTTTTCTCCGGTATTGTAACGAGTTATGATATCCAATCCAAAATTGTGAATACTTTCAAAATAATCCATTAAGTTGGTAACTGTTGGAATTTCATCTTCAATAACATTGAATCTTAATGCTCGGGAACCTTGTAAGGCTGTTTTTGCATAGAGTTCTTTTTCTAATTCTTTGGGATCAACACCGTCCTTTGCTTGAACTTCTATATAGACACCTTTTGAGTTTGTATAATCATTAACCTTTGCTGCTAGAGTCAAAGAACCGTCAGCAATTTTATCTTGTAAATCATTTGAGTATGAGATTATCCCACCAGCTAGTGTTGTTGGAATTTCATAGATGATAACAGAATCACCTTCTATTCTTGTTTTACCACGGACTCGCATGGTGTATTCTCCACCATCCTCATAAAAACCTCTCATGTTATTGAAATCGAAAACCTCACCACCTGTAACAAAATCAGGACCTTCCAACTTATCAATTAATTCATCAATAGTAACTTTTTTCTTCTTACAGAATAAGAGATAAGATTCTATCGCTTGTATTGGGTTGTGTTGAGGAATTGAACTAATAAATCCAACCGATATTCCAAAAGTTCCATTAATTAAAAGTAAAGGTATTAGTGATGGCAAAACTTTAGGCTCTTGTAGAGTGTTATCATAATTGTCAGTAAAATCTACAGAATTTTTATTAAATAAATTGAAAATCTTTTCAGACCAAAGATTTAAACGAGTTTCTGTATAACGTTGCGCTGCTGCACCATCTCCAGAAAGATTACCATTGTTACCTTTTATTGAAACAAGCTGAAACCAAGAATTCCAATATTGACTCATTTTTATCATCGTTTCATAAATCGAAACATCTCCATGAGGGTGTAATTCCCCCATAACCTTTCCAACTTGCAATGCCGACTTTCTAAAACTTTTATCAGAAGTATTACCTGATCTAATCATTGTATACAAAATTCTACGTGCAACCGGTTTTAAACCATCTCTTATGTCAGGTAATGCTCGATCAGTTGCAACATAAGTCCCATAGATTATTGCATCTTCTAAAAAGTTTTCACCTAAGTCAACCTTAGTTGATTCAACGTCAACTATTTCTTTGGATTTTTTTTTGTTAATTTTTTTAACCAATTATCTTCCTTCCTTTTAATTTTATTTTGTTATTAAACGGCTCAAAACTTTCAAACTTATAAAAGGTTTTCCCGGTTTCATCAATAACAGAAATAGAAAGATGGTCAGAGCACCAGCCTGAAATCGGTAACTTTAAGTTAGAGTTTCTCAATTTAATTTTTTGCCCAGTTTTAATAATTTTTCTATCTTCATCTAGTGAGATAGAATAATCCACTACTTGACCATTTTCCAATTTTAAGTAAAGTCTATGGCGATCTATTTCAGAAGATGAAAAATGGAAACCTTCTCTTTTGATTCGAAGAATTACACCTTCATATCTTTCTATTTCACAAATTGATTTCAATCCAATTCGCTTCAATGCAACTAGGAACGCATCTTTTTCAAATTGTGTTTCTGGCTCTATTGTATTCTTTATTGGATATAAAATTATAAACATAATAATCATAATAACCAATATAGTTGGAGCTATAGTTTTTATTTGCGTCAATAGACTCATATTGTTAGTTTTAAATGCAATAATACCACATAGCAGTATTAACGCACCCAGGCTTACAATACCAATCATGCTATAAAATGCCAAAATTAAGATAAAGTAAACATTAGAAGCAAGCCGAACCTCATGGCTCGGCTTTCTAACTTCTAACTGTTTGATTTCTTTTTCATCGACCCCCTCATCAGTTAGAAAACAAGATTGAAATCTCCATTTTCTACAATTTCATCAAGATTTAATTTTTGGTCTTTTCTATTCATTCGACCTCTCCAAACTAAATTAACAGCTTCTTTACTTACTAGATCTTTCAGCCCATTCAAGAATGTTAAGGTGAATGGAATCAGTAAGTCACTTCTATTTTTTGTTCCAAAGTATTCGCTTCCATTGAAAACGTATGATAATTGAACTTTTTCAGCCCCTTTATTTATAGGATCGAAAGACAACTCCATAATTTTATTAAGAGTTTCAAATGCTTTTTCTTTGTTGTTTGGAAGAAGAACTTGTAGATGGTCAACTTCCATTTTTAGAGATAATTCATTAGCTCTCTTAATTGAAGTGATTTTAGCTGTTCTTCTGTTATTGTTAAAGGATAGGTCAACCATTAAGTTTACAACAGAACCTTTTTCAAGATAGCGACCATAAGAACGGAATGTATCAGAAAACATAACTAGCTCTGTTGTATCAGAATCGTCTTCCAATGTAACGAAAGCCATTGGATCACCTTTTTTAGTGGTGATTTTTCTGAAGTTCGTGATGACTCCTAATAGATAAAACTCACCATCTTCTGATTTGTTAAAATCTTCAAGCTTAACAAAGTCATCAACAGTTTCTGACTCTGCTTTAAATGGATCAGTAGGGTGTCCACTTGTATAAAAAGTTGTAACACGTTTTTCTTCTGCAAGTAGCTCTTGGAAGTCAAGTTCTTCTCCATCATCAGCAATCCACGCTTTGAACACATCTTCTTCTACTTTATCGAAAATAATATTAGGATTTGATTTCAAGGATTTAGCCAAAGCTGACAATTCTTCCAATTTAATAAGTAATGATTTTCTTGTATAACCGAAGGAGTCAAATCCTCCTGAAAGAATTAAAGAACGGATTTGTGATTTATTAATACCATCAGTATTAACATCATCTAGGTTTCTTTGCATTCGAGACAAGAAATTGTATAGACTAGTAAATTGTCCATTCTGCTTGCGTTCGTGTGCAATAGACGGAGCCGCACTAGCCACCATTGACACTTTATTAAGTCCAAAGTATACAGAGCCATTATTTGGGATAAAGCTATCACCAGAAACGTTAACATCTACACCCATAATTTTTACATTCTGTTTTTTGTAGAATGCAATCATTTGCGCTAAGTTATCACGCTCTTTTATTTTTTGATTTCCTCCAACATAGTTCAAATCACTAGCCGCAAAGAAATCAGGGTAATAAGTGAAGAGCCACGCTTCTGTAATCGCAATCAATGAATAGCCTGCGGCATGACTTTTATTGAATCCATAAGATGCAAAAGCTTCAACGTCATTCCACAATTCTTCTAACTCTTCTTCAGTTCGTCCAGTTTTTGCAATACCACCAGGGATCTGGTCTCCATCTCCGAAAATGAATGTCTTTTTCAGAGCTTTAAGTTCTTCAAACTTTTTCTTCCCAATGGCACGACGAGCCAAGTCTGCTCCACCAAGAGTGAATCCTCCAACAGTTTGTAACAAACTCATAATTGACTCTTGATAAATTAACAACCCATAAGATGTTCTCAACAAGTCTGCCATTTCGGGAACTACATACTTGATTTTTTCTGGATGCAAAGCATTATCAATAAACTCATCAATAAATGCCATAGGTCCTGGACGGTAGATTGAAATCCCGGCAATAATGCGAGAGAACAAATCTCCAGTTTTTGCTTTTTCTTCTGCTCCTTCTTCAAAAACATCTGAAAGGCATCGAGTGATTACATTACTCATACCATCACTGCCAAGCTGGAAGAGGTTTTTCGTACCTCCAGAAGCTAGAGTTTTAAAAACATTAAGGTCTGTTGTTGCAGTCTCCAAAATAGAACTAACTGTCAATTCTTTTCCTGTTTGTTCTCGAATTGTATCTAATGCAGTTTGAATAACAGAACAAGCTGTCAATCCCAAGAAGTCCATTTTTAGCAGACCATTATCTTCCACGTGAGTATAAGCAGTAAGCTGTTCTCCTTTAACAAAATAAGTTGGAAGAAAATCTGTTACTGCTTCCGGGGCGATAACGTATCCGGCAGCATGTTGAGATAAGTTTGCAACTAAATCTAATAGTTTAGGAGCAATACTTAATACTTTATCAACCACAAGACTACTTTCTCGCAAAGCTTGTACTTCTGGCTGTTCAAGATATTCTGTCAATGTAGGTTCACCGACAACTAAGTCCAACAATTGTTCTGAAATCTTGATAGCTGAACGTTTATCAGCAAAGCAGATGGAAGAGCTCGAAGTAGCGCTTTTAATTTATAAGTACCAAAAACGGCAATACCAGCAACTCGACTTTCTGTAATCTCTTCATCAACATTATAGAAATCTTTTACATAATCAATAACTTCTTTTCGATGTTTGTCCGGAATATCTGTGTCAATATCCGGCATTGAAACACGTTCAGGATTCAAGAAGCGCTCAAATAGCAATCCATACTTCATTGGGTCAATTTCTGTAATTGCTAAAGCATAGGCAACTAAACTACCGGCACAAGAACCACGAGCCGGTCCAAAATTGATTGGGCTAGGGCTGTATCCGCTCTTAGCTAGAAACTTTTTCCATCTAGCTACAGTTTCATCATCATAGAAAGAATAGTTTCGTTTTCCATAGTTGATAAAATCAGCAACGATCAAAAAGTAACCATTGAATCCCATTTGGTCAATAATTGAAAGTTCATAATCTAATCGTTCTTGATAATCTGCAGGGATACCGTCTGGCAAACGACGCTCCAATCCTTTTTGAGTTAAAGTAGTGAAGTATTCTTTTTCTGAACCAAACTGTTTAGGGATCTCAAAACGGGGATTGAAGTTTTCTTTTACTTCAAGATTGTAAGTTTCAACTTTATTGAAGATTTCGATTGTGTTGTGAATTGCTTCAATTGGCAAGTTTAACTTTCGACCGTCTTCTGATTTATGGAAGAATCGGTTTTCACCTGTTAAGAACCATGATTTATCTTTTTCTTTTTTTAACCCAATTGCTTGAATGACTTCCATCGCTTCACGATCTTCTGGTTCTAAGTAGTGATAATCATTTGTTGCTACAAGTTTCAAACCTTTTTGTTTAGCAAGGCTTTCAATTCGATAGTTTAATTGTTCAGAGATTTCACTTTGGTCTTGCACCTCTAAATAAAAATCATCTTGACCAATCCAAGAAACAATAGTTTCAAGTTTTTGGTCAGATTCTGGTGTACCAAAATCAATAGTTCCATCTTCATAAGCTGATAGAACTAATAAGTTTTCTCCCGGAAAAGATGTCAACTCATCTAGTGTTAAAAAAGGGCGAGTTAAATCAGTTTTTTCTTCTTGGTTATTCTGATTGCTTGCTGATTGAGTTAAAATTCGAGATAAGGTTTTATAACCTTCTTTATTTTTTGCAATCAAAACAAGGTGGTAATACTGATCTTGAGATTCTTGAATATAAATCTCAGAACCATTGATTGGTTTCTTCCCTTGAGAAATCATACCTTGATTGAAGTCATACAATCCAAAAGCTACACCATGGTCATTTAGTCCAGCACCAACTTCTGATTTTGAAATAATTCCCTTGATTTGCAACAGAGTCTTTGATTGAATAATCACTCTTCCCTCTGAGTTCAACGAACTCGATGACTTCAATTTTGTTATCACCACGATAAAGGACAGGATATTCCAAACCTTTTCTTAGTTGTTTGATTAGTTCTTCATCTACGACTACTTCTTTTCCATCAAAACTTAAACTGTTGTCTTTTAAAATCCCTTGATAAAAGCTATCATTTAGATTTTCCAATTCTAATAACATAATTTTATAACCTCTTTCTACCTTCTTATAATTTAATTATTCTTACCTATTATTTTACCAATTTTTCGGTCAAAAGTAAAGTGTTTTTTTGTAAAAAAACTATTGACTAGATCACAAAGTTGTGATAAAATTAATGAGAATAAAAACTATGAACCGAGGTAAAGTATGTCTAATAATCAAGATTTAGCAAGAATTAGTGGTGAACGTATGGATAGAGAAGTTTCAGAGCTTTTTAATGGAATTGAAAGTAAGATTAAACTAAGTAGTTCTGAAAACAAGTATTTTTCAAATCTTTGGGGTGAAAGTGATATTCCAGAAGTTAAATGGTTTACCGTTGCCAAACGACAGGTTCTTAATAATAAAGAAAATTCTGTATTCAAGGATGATGTTCAAGATGTTATTAACGACACACTTTTGGGCTGGACAGATTCCATTACTGAATTAAAAACAGCAATGGATACTGTAGTTTACTCAATGAAAAAAATTGAGAGTCGTGCATCTTCTGGTGCTGAAATTAGTAAGGAAGACTATATAACTTTTCTAGCAAATCGAATTATTGCTTTAGCTTTGCTTGGTAGACTTGGAATTCTAGTTCCGGAAATTATTGAACCAATTTACAAAACGAAGCTAAATGAATTAAAAGAGAAAACATCTAGTTAATAGCAGTTAGAGGTATACAATGTCAGATAAAAATCTAAACTTAATTTTCAAAGATCTTTTTAAAAGTTTAGGAAAAACTTTAACAAAGAGTGGTTATTTAGAGTTTAAACTGACCGCACCGCAAGAAGCTAAAATAGTATTAACAACAGGTTCTGTTATTTTATCTGGATTTGATGAAATCACTGGAACTTCATTGTCAGGTTTAAGCGTTGTCAGATTTAATCTTCCTGATTTTGTTTCAATCATCTCACTGGTTGATAAGAAAGATGAATTTGAGTTAGAATCAATGTCTGACACCTTCTTCCAGGTGTCAGGTTTACCTATTTTTGCTTTACCTGTAGAAGAAGATGAAGTTGTAATAGATGCAATCAATAAGATTGAATTATCTAATTCGGACTTAAAGAGTCTAATAAAAATCTTAAAGATTGAAAAGAAGAAATTGAAAAAAAGCTTTTTAACAGAAAGTGAACTCTTAATAGTCTCTCTGGTCGATAAAAGTGTAACTGTGATCGGAGAGTTAGATTATAGCACTGTTAACTTTGGTGAAAAGAAGGGTAATATTGGAGCTAATGATTTTATTATTTCTTTGAACAAAAACGATGAAAAGATTGTAGAGTCATTGTTCTCTAAGTCTACTGATGCTGTAACAGTAATTGAAACCAAATCCAATTTCAGAATCATTTCTGAAACTAAAGAAGCTGTATTAGAAAAAAGAACTATAAATCTAGAACTTTACAACAAAATTGTTGGTTAGGGGGTAACATGGAAAACAACGATAAAAACTCAATTGATGAAGTGGTAGAAGGTGTTGATTTAGAAGAAGAAATTAGAAAATTAAATGCCGGTGGTGGATATGATCCTGAACAAAAAGAACCTGTTATACAAGGACGTGGGTTCTCTGGGATCCAAGAAATCTTTAGTGATAAAAAGAAAATTATTGGTGTTTCGGCAGCAGTGTTGGTACTTATTGTTTTGTTAATTCTAGGATTTTTATTCTTAGGAAAAGGAAAAGGTGGTAACACACCAGGGAAATCATCAGATCCACAAATTGCACAAGCTGATAAGAACAATCGTTCTGTTTTTAAAGCCTCAATCCAACCAGCTGTAAATGCTCAAGAAGCAAAAGGTAGGATTGCTGAAGAATGGCGTTCAGCAAGTGTTGACTATAGTAAGACACAAGATCTTACCAAGTTTAAAGAATCTTTGAATAAGATTAATGAAGAAAGAACTTCATACTTAGAACAAATCAATGCAGATGATGATAATAAATTAAACACTATTGTTATCAATGCATTGAATAATCAACGAGAATACTTAAACAAAGCCTTCAACGTTGATTCTAGTGGAGATGCTATTTCTATTTTTAATGAATGGAATAGTGGAGATAAATCTTATGATGAAGAATACATCGAAACACTTAAATCTATGTTGCAAGAAATTGGTATTAAGTTTACTATTTCTAAAACAAACAATAAAACTACAATCAATTATTAAAATAGACCATTACCGGTCTATTTTTTTATTTACAATCTTTATTAATTTTGTTAAAATTATCTATATAGTAAAATAAAAACTAAAATGGAGGTAGAGGGTGTTAGAGTTAGGCAAACCATTTCCAAAAGATTATTTAGAAAACGGTGTTAACCTTTTATACTTCGGAGATAAACATTATCAATATAAAAAACCCGCAAACCGGATTGACGATTTTTCTGAAACAGAAAAGAAGAAAGTTAGAGAAATCAGGAGATTAGCAAAAGAACATAATGTTCGTGTAATTATTCAACCAGGAGATTTCTTAGATAAACCACGACTTCCAGATGATTTTGTTCAAGCAATTTTGGAAGAGTGGGGATTTTCTTCGTTTAAAAAGGCACGTGAAGATTACGAAGCTGGTAAATTAACAAAGGATGAATTCGCTGATGCTGTATTAGACTACATTCCTTTAGTTGGTACAGTAGGAAACCATGAATTGTTTGGTGGAAGTCTAAAAACTTTACCTAGAACAACATTAGGTTTTATGTCTTCTATTGGATTTATGAACTTAGTTGATAAAGAAAACAGTTTCACGGTTAAAACTAAAGGCGGGCGCTCTGTTGTAATTTCAGGGTTGCCATACGATCTTCATTTATTGAAGGATGTTGATAATTTTGTACTGAAAGAGAAAAAGGGCGATACGGATCTATTCTTGATTCATGAAGCACTTTATAATACTACTCTTGGTCCAGAGGTTAATTGGCTACCAATTGATAAAGTTTATAAAAAAACAAAGGCTGACCTTACCATTGCTGGTCATATCCACCACGGTTTTGGATGGATTGAAAAAGACGGAAAGATTTTCGGAAATCCTGGTGCGTTAGCTCAACAAAGTGCTGCTGTAACAGAATTAGATCGTGACCTGTATGGTTCTTTAATCCATATAGCCGAAGATGGATCTATCTATGTAAAAGATTTAAAACTTGACTGCCCTAGATCTAGAGATTTGTTTGATTTATCAGTAAAAGAATCAAAAACAAGTGCTGAAAATCAAATAAATGCAGTTAAAAAAGTAGTTGAAAAAATTGACCCAATCAAAGGAAGTGAAGTTTCTGGACTAATTGAACTAATTGGGAAAAATGATGAGGTTCCAAAAGAAGTTGTTGAACTTGCTTTAAAAGTTACAGAAGGGGTAGAGTCAAAACTTAGAGTTGTTCAACCTATCGATGAAAATCAAGATTATAGAATCAAACAAATTAGATTGAAAAACTTTGAAGCTCATTTAGATACTATTATCAATATAACCGAAGATGGTGTACCTTATGTTTTTATTGGGGAATCATCTAACGGGAAATCGTCTATTGCTAGAGCTTTGTACTTTGCTTTAGAAAATGAGGGTAATGCTGTTGGGTTTATCCGGAGAGCAAAGGATGTAAAACGATGTGAGGTTACATTAGTTCGTGTAGATGGTTTGTCAGTAACCCGGGTTGTTGAAGTTAAAAAGAATAAAGTCGGAACTAGAAAAACAGAGAAAAATGGTTGGATTATCCGTTATCCAGATGGAACTGAAACAGAAACAAACACATCTGCTTTAGAAGAGATCCAAAGACTTTTTGGTTTTAATTATTTGTACTTGGATGAAGGTGATAAAGTAAGTTTGAACTTTAGAAAACAAAAAGAACCTGATTTCTTTTTGGGATTTAAAGAAAAACAACGAGCTAAACTTGTTGGTAGTTTGTATGGGGCACAATATCTTCTTGGCGCAATTAAGGAATTAGAAGGTAAGCGTCGCTCATTGAATACATCAATCAGTCATTTCCAAACCGAAGTAAAAGATTTAGAAAAACAAGTTGAGTCACTTTCTTCTGTAGAAGAAGCTAGAACCCTCCTTGAACAAATTAAGAATGATAAAGAAAAACTTCTAATCTTGGAAGGGAAATTAGAAAAGGGTGAATCATTAAAAGAAAGCTTCAATAATGCTAAAAAAACTAATTCAATTCTAACTAGATTCCTTTCCGGAGCTTCTCCAGTTATCACAGAAACATCTGACTTAATAACTCAGCTAGTTGAAAAAGGTTCGATTTTAGAAAGATTAACATCAGTAAATTCTAGAGTAAAAGAAGATAATTCTAAGCTAGATAAGATCAATCATTTTTTAAAATCAAAACCATTTGTTGAGGACTCTCAAAAACTAATTGGAGGTTTAGAGAAAAAATCTACAATTTTAGAAAATGGAATGCGTCTAAAAAACAAAGTGGAAGGAATACGTTTGGGGATCCAAAAAGATGATATGATTCTTTCCAATTCTGAAACAGTTAAAGAAGTTGGAGTTGATCTAAAACTTCTAGAAGAAAAGATTTCTATCATCGAAAAAATGGAAGACAAATTAGATAATTACAAAAACGATAGACTGTTATTAGATTTGCTTAAGAAGATGGACGATCTAGCTGTTCCATTATTAACACAAACTTCTGTTGATTTGATTGAGCTTGAAAAACTTTCAGAACGATTTGTAAAACTGTTGGATTTAAAAAAACTAATTTAGATAAACTAAATCTTGATTTATCTAATAAAAATAAAGAACTTGAAAATCTAAATCAATCCCTTGAATTGATAAATGATGAATTGGTACTAGAAGAAGAAAAGCAATTTATTCAAATTGGAGATTGTAAGATTTTTGGTGTCGGATTGAATAATTAATCGAAAGGTTGGTATAAAAATTGGAAAACAATAAATTAAAAAGAATTAAAAGAACGTTACGAAGATGCAAAAGGTAAGGTTATTCGTTCTAGTGCTTCTAAAGAGCAATTAGAACAAAATCTAGCTGCAACAATTGAAGAAATCCAAGGTCTTGGGATTGATCCAGAGAACTTGGATTCAGAATTAGAAGATCTTAAAAAAGAAGTCGATTCTATCTATGAAAAAAATTGAAAACAACTTAGATAAGGTTGATTCTATTGTGGAAGAAATTAAAAAAAGGTTAGAGCATTTTATGCACTAATCTTTTTTTCTATATAATTAATAAAAATTAACCGGTAAAACCGGTGGAAAGAAGGAATTTATGAAGTTTAATTTTTACCAATTTTGAAAAGAAATGCGATTCGCTTCGCACAATCAGCGTTTATATTCGGAATCATTTATATGATTTTGGAGTTATTCGGAGTGAGTCTTGAATCACAAGATTTCGCCCTGAAGTTTGCCTTGATTGGATATAGTATTACTTATGTTAATATCTATATTGGTGCAGTGACCCCAGAGATTCTTCATTTGAAAGATAATGATTTAATTGTTAAATTATGCCAAATCTTTCAACTTGCATCTCCATTTATTGGTTTGAGTACTGCAGCGCATTATGGTTTCAACGTTAATGTTGTTTATTGCATTATTTTTGTTGCTGTAGTTGTAGTTATCCGCTGGAATGCGGTCAAAAAAACAATTTTTTTGAAATTGTTGAATGAATAAAAAAAAGGAGTCATACTTTGACTCCTTTTTTTGATTTTTATTTTTTTATGGTAAAATTATTTTTAATAATTTTTATTGATTGAGGTTTGCAGTTTTGAAAATTAAAAAGATTCTAACATTATCTGTTTTTTTCTTTACGACTTTATAGTTTTTATTAAACTTTTTACTGTCTACATTGGATGGATACCCTCAAAAAAACAAGCTGGCGTATTTTTCTTTTCTTATGCTTTTTATTTTTTTGGCATTGTTTTTATTGATAATAAATCCAAAATCACAAATAGATAATTCTCTTGTAATTCCCAATAATATTCATAATTTTTTTAATTGTTTTAATTTTTTTGTATTATTCTTTTTGATCAACATGAAAAACAATTTTTATTTTTTTATTCACGAATCTAATTAAAGCAATTCATAGTTGATGAATTCTTTATCTTTTTACCAGGAAGGTTTTTTTATAATGAAATCTTTATTAAAAAAAGAAATAACAAGTTTGTCTGTTTTTATTTATAACTTTTTTTCAGTATTAATTTTTTTACTAAGTAAAACCAATAATCCCATTCAAACTCAAGCGGTACTTGTTTTTCTTTTTCGTTTATATTGATTCCAATGACGCTCGCAATCAAAAAAATCCAAAGTTTGAAAAAGATGGTTCTTATTTAATTCCGATATCCATTCACAATGTTTTTAATTGGATTAAATTATTTGCTCTTCTTTATTATTAATTCTGTAATTATTCTAGTCGTTTTATCTCATTTAAAATAAGATAAAGATTCCTGCAATTATAATTAAACAAAATAATATTGACTATTTAAGTCAAAGAAAGAAGGTTAACAATGATTAATTGTGTACAGAATGGTTCCCCACTTTCTATCTTGCATCAGGATACAAAATTAATTCTTGGAGCATTGAATAAAGCAAAGCGGAACCCTAACAAGGAAAAAGTAATTCTTCCTTTTGTAGTTACTGAATTCGGAGTAAGTCCAAAAGATTCTGAAACAGATAAAGCAACTTTTGTTGGAGTCATGTTTTTAGATCAAAATGACAACTTTCATTTTGACAAAACTGTTTCTGACCCAGAAACTTTAAAAGTTGCTGTTCCAATTCTAGTAAACCACAAGCTGTTATTGAATAAGACTAGTGAAACAATCCTTAAATTGTTAGAGGAGAATCTAAAGTTTTTTAATTCATTAGATAAGTTTCATTCATCGATTTTATTATCAGCTCTTTTCAAATCTGGAGTTAGATCCGATAAGTTTTTAGATGAATACTTTAAGCGTATTGCTAAAAAGTTATCTATTAGAAATTCTCACTAAAAAAAACTTGCGAATACAAATTACTATGTTTTTATACGATAGACTAGAAGTTCCATCTGAAAATTACAGATTAGGCTTCACCCAAGATGAGCTTTTTAGAAACTTTTAATGACTTAATTTTAGAATCCTCATCATTAAGTACGTTGTATTTTTCTGGGGAATTTAGAATTTTTGGATATGGTGATGAAAGAGAAAACTCGAAGGATGTTGAGATTTTGAACTTATTCAATAAATTGAATAATATCAATAAAATAAAAGCTTTGAAAACCTTGAAAGGTTTAGTTTATAATTTCGAATCTCCTCAATCTTTGGCAGTTACAATTTGTAAACTGTGGAGATGGACAGACTTGTCTGACCAACCTTCTGATACTGATTTAGTTGTTTTAGCTTCTGAAACTATTTCAGCACTTATTTCATCTAAAAAGGATGATTTACATGTAGCTTCAAAATTCGAAAAATAGTTCTCATTATTTTGAAAGTTTATTTAGTTACATCTTTTTTTCAAACAGATTATCCAGAAAACAAAAAAATACTTTTGTTAAAGAATTGGGAAAATGGTTTTCATCATCTGAAGAAAAGAATTGTTTACCTTAATAATAATGTTGTTTTAACATTACTTTTTAAGAGAAGATCTTAAACTTAATCTTGATGAAAAAAATTATTCAAGCAGCAAAAGATAATCCAAAACTGAGGGATTTGTCACCCCTAATGAGTTTGTTTTTTTCATGATAGACAAAAAGACTATATCTGGAAGAGTTTCTATTATGATTCTCTTAATAAAAAAAGTTTCAGAATTAATCCAAAAAGATTGTTTCGTTTAAAGAATTAGAAGGAAGATAAAATGGTAGGGTAGAATGAGCCTACCATTTTATAATTAAATAAAAAAATCGGGATAAACCGGTAGAAAGAAGGTTAAATTAAATGATTAACAAAACAGTAGGTAAATCGCCACTATCTGTACTTCATGAAGATACAGAACTTATCTTAGATCTGTTAGCAAATAAGAATATAGATTCTAAAAAAGAAAAAGTTAAATTACCTTTAACAATTAAAGAGGAGGATTTTGATAATCTATCTCTTTATAAAACCAAATCTATCTTTTTCGGAATAATGGTCTTAGATTTTAGTGATAGTTTTTATTTTGCACAAAACATAGTAGATTTGGCTGGTAAGATTAATGGGGTGAAATTGGCTATGCCAATTTTTGGAGGTTTTGATTTCTTTTTAAACAAAGAAAAAGAATCAATTTATTGTTTACTAGCGCAGAATCTTCAATTTTTCAACAACCTAGATGGACAGTATCTAACTTATTTAATTTCCGGTCTTTACAGTGCTGGAATTGGTGATTCATTTGTTGAGGTTTATCTAAAACGATTTGGACGATCTTACTTGTTGGAAAACTTGCAAGATGAATTAGCTTCTTCCAATATTGTTATAACTGATAATTTTTCAATAAAGTCAATACCTAGATCGCACTTCCTGCAAAAAGAGTTATTTGATTCTTTTCAACAAAAAATTAAATCTTGCTATGAACTTAGCTATATCAAGTTTGGACCATTAGAGCCATCCATGCCATTTAAATCAAATTATCAATCACTAATTTTGATGTTTGATGCAATGTCTACAGAGTTCAAAACAAAAACTCTAATTTCTTTGATTGATAAAGTAAATGATTTTAAAGCTCAGCATGCATTTGCTTTATTTGTTTCTTCCTTGTGGGACAGAACAGATTTTACTCCATCTATCAAACTAAAAAATGAGAATAAACTTATTATTTTGGCTACTGAAATTGCTGCAGCTATTATTGTAAACGATATTGGAGATAAAAAAGCAAGTATATTCTACAATCGAACAACAGTCAAAAAACTGTTCAGTTACATCTTTTTAGATCCTGGGAAGGTTGAGTTTAAAGAATTATTCCTGAAACAATTAGAGAAGAGATTTGAATTAAAGGAGAGAGCTATTAATTTACAAAATCCATTCCTTATCAGTTTGCTTCTCAGAAAAGATTTTGATCTTAATCTTGATAAGAAACTTGTTGAATTGTTAAACTTGAATAATAAGAACGAATTGTATAATTTTGATTTCAATAATTTTTCTTATTTGGAAGATAAAATCTGGAACGATCCTAATGTGGGAAAGGTCACAGACTATGATTTATGTTCTCCAATTGTCAACGGATTCAAAGTTTGTCAATAATTCAAAAACTTTAGCAAGATTTCAAATCTTGCTTTTTTTCTTATAATTAATAAAAACAAACCGGTATTCCGGTAGGTAGAAAGATTTATATAAAATTCTTCGTTTTATTTTTTTGTTTATTTTTTTATTTGATTTGTGATATAATAAGATTATAAAATAAAGTCAATCAGAATTTTTAAAAAAAGCATTGGTGGATAAATTGAGTTAATCTGAAGGTAATTTAGATTTAACTAACATAATGGAATGACGCATGGTAAGGGAGGTAGTTTTTGCTCAAGAAAAAGTTTACAATTGTAACGCAATTGCATACAAGTTTGAATAAAGATTTGATAGATTATATAGATTTAACTTTGCCATCTTATTCAAAGGCTGTTAGGGAAAGTTTTCATACCATCAAAAAAATAGTAAATCTTTTAATAAGTCAAGTTACAATTCACTACTTCAACAAAAAGTATGACATAACTCAAAGAACTGCAAATTCAATTATCTCTGATGCTCAAGGTCGTTTAAATGCACTTATAGAATTAAAGCGATATGAACAAAAAAACAATTGAAATTAAAAATCTCAAATCTTGAAAATAACATTATTCCAAAAACTAGTTCAAAAGAGAAATTAATTCTAAGCTTTTTAAATTGTGGGGGAAAGTATCGTTTATCAAACAACGAAACTTAAGATTAAAAAAATTGTTTCTAAAAAGAATAAATTAAATTGTTTAAAACAGAAACTTTCTAATATCACTTATCAAATAGAAAACAAAAAAATTAAAACTTTGTTTCGGGACTAAAGATTTATTAAAAAAAGAAATTATCAGAAGTTTAAACAGAAACGAGATAGTCAACTATCTTTTTATTGGTTGTAAATCGGAGGTAGGGTGTAACCAACAACTACAACTTATTTTTTTAATCCTAAAAATAATCAATTTAAAATAAAATTGAGAAAAGATTTTTGGATTTAAGAAATCAAAAAGGAAAAAGATAAAATTGTAGAAGGTCAAGTTTATTTTAGAAATCATAAAAAAATAAAATTATTTCTATTTTTAAGAAATAAAAAAATAGTCCATTAACTTATAAGATTATAAAAAAATAACAATCGTTTTTTTATCTATATTGCACTTTTTGAAATCCAACTTGAAAAAGAGGATTATCTAACTAGATCTAGTCATGGAACTATTGGATTAGATTTCAATAAAGGATTTATTACTTTGTCTGAAACCAATAATTATGGAGATTTGATAGATGTGGATATCTTCAGGTATAGATTTAGTTCTGGTGAAAAAAACAAAAAAACAGATTTGCAAAAAAATAGCAAATGAAATCATTCAATTATCTAGAGAAAAAGGAAAGGATTTGTGTATTGAAAACTTAAACTTTAAGAACACAAAAAGTAAAACTGATTCCAAAATTGGGAAACAATACAACCAAATGATTCATTCTTTTGGCTTATAGTCAATTTATTAATTTGATGGAAAAATTCAGCATTTAAAAAAATTCGGTTAGAATAATTAAAGTAAATCCAGCATGGACATCATGGTTAGCAAAAAAACTTTATTGTCCAACTATGAAACTCAATATTCATATTGGAGCTGCATACGTGATTGCAAGACGTGGACAAGGATATAAAGAATCTTTATAATTTTTACAAAAAACACAACTTATCTTATATAGATGTATAAATGCAAGACAATTTAGCATCTCCCTTTAAGGTAATTTATTTTAGAAGCTCCAGCAACAAACTTTATTGTTTTGATTAAAAAATCAATGAATTGGAATTAATTTTTCAGTTGAAATGAAGTGAGCGAGAGTGAATTGGGTTAACCGTGAGACCCTGAGTTGAAAAACTCTAAAATTGATCTAAAAATGAGATTTCTTTATTTTCTTATTTTTAGTTACGGTGTATTAGATAATGCACAAGTTGAGCATGCAGACATTACTAGAGATGTTATTTGGAATTCTGTTCTTTTTAATTTGGATAACATTGATTTTATTGATTTAATGCAACCTATTATCAATGCTTGTGATTGCAAGTTTTTATATTAATTTAAAAAGTAAGATTTTTCTTGCTTTTTTCTTTTATAACTAAAACAAAAAAGAGCATAAGCTCGAGAAAGAAGGTCGTTATGACAGAACAAAAACTAAAAACAAAAGTGCAACAGGCACCTTATTCGCTGGAAGAACAAGAAACCGTTATTTCCTTTGATCGTGATAGCGGTACATGGCGTTTTTATAGTACGGTTCCTCATCATGCCAAGAAGTTTGAAGAATTCATCCTTCCTTCTGATACTTTCTCTTCTTGGAGAGAAGTAAATAATGAGGGAAATCTTGTTGCTGTTGAAGGGGTGCTGGATACTGAAAAAGTGAAACCTCTTCCAACAGTGAAGAGAGTTATTTCTGAAGAACGTCGAGCTAAACTTTCCGAACAGTTGGCTCGTGGTCGTCAAAAACAAGGGAAATAAAAGGGGCGATTAAAATCGTTCCTTTATTTTTTAATTAAATAAAAAGAGTATAAAACTCATAATAAAAAAGATAGAACTATTATCTGTTCTATCTTTTTTATTATGAGTTTTCATCTATTTTTTTTGTCAGCAAACTTTTAAATTCCTCTGAAGAAATAACTTTTTTAGCTTTAAAAGTTTTATCACGCCAGAGTTTCAACTCCCTTGAACTGACAAAGCCATCTGGTCGAACACCATCATCCAATAAATCTTCGATCAATAATGTTTGCCAATTACCACCAATTTTCAAACCATTTCGATAACCTGGATATGAACGATAGTTTGGAGTGTTCTCCGAAAGGAGAGCGCTGGGAATCATAACATTATACAATCCAGCATAAAAAGCTGCAGTTGCATAACTTCGTTCATACTTGATAACCTGAAATGATAGGGTTTGACTTCTAGCTGTTCGTTTTAAGAACAAGTCACTCTCATTGGTTGCATGAATTAATTCAAACAAGACTTTCGCCATTGAAGCTGTTACAGATTTTGTAGTCAACACAGCACGACGAAGACCGGTATTGATATAGTAAATTCCCGGTTCGTCTTTAAATGAAGTTTTTTCAGCAACCCAATTTTCAATTTTTTCTTTTGAAGGGGCTACATCGTCCAACTCGTATAGAAAGTCAAAAATGCTGAAGTTCATCTCATCAATATGGACAATTGGTCCATCATTAAACTTTGAACGTCCTTTCCCCATTCCTTTTGTCAGACAAGAAAAATCAATAATTGGATATTGTTTTTCTGGAAATGATCTGTTAAACAACTCCCCTCTGAATTCATAATTTGTTTTCATTTTTTTTATTACCTTCTTTCATACATAGATTCTTTTTTATCTAATTATAAAAAAAAATAATCTATAATAAGTAATGAGAAAGCTTTTATAGCCTACTCTAAACTTTCGAAAGCATTGGAGGTGCTAGATGCACAAGCTTAAAAAAATAATCTTTTCATCTATTGCAATCCTTTCTTTGTCTGCTGCAGTATCACCAATCACTTCTGTTTTTGCTGAAGGCGATGAGGCTAGACCACAAACAGAATTGACTGCTGGTAAAGAAGGCGACAAGGATAAAACAGTTAGCAAAAACGATCAAGCTTTGACTGATAACGGCAAGAATGAAAAACAATCAGACAAAGAGACAACTGTTTTGAACAAAGAAGAAAAGAAACCAGAACCTAAAAAAGAGGAACCTAAAGAGGAACCTAAAAAAGAAGAAAAACTTCCAGAAGCAGGTTTTGAAACTGTAGGTCTTGGTTTTGCTGGTCTAAGTGCTGCTGGTTTGGGATTGACTCAATTGGCAAAACTTAAAGCTCGTAAACAAGATAAATAATCGGAAAGGGGGAACTAATTTTGAAAAGATTTTTAATAGGTAGCTTCGAACAGCTTTTCCTATTGGGGATCTTAATTGGCTCCCTTTTCGTTATTTTCGGAGACCGGATAACCGCTGCAGTTGCTAAAGAGTCGTCAAAAACTGCTGTAGTTACTAAAGTTTCTGAGAGTGAACGAAAAGAAGAGTCTAGATCCGCAAATTATAACTGGGATCAGGTTTCATCTGCCAATGTGGTGGATGCACTGTCTGCGAAGTTTAGTAATTATCAAGCAAAACCCATTGCATTGGTTACACAACCAGAGGCAAAAGTTGCTAGTACAGTGGTTGCTGGTTTAGATAAGTATCAGCTAAACTTATCTGTTGGTACAACAAACCCTGACCAGGAACTTGGAAAAGGAAATTATGTTCTAGTTGGACACCATGTTCCTAAGAGTGATTGGGCATTGTTTCAGGTGTTTATTATTATGGTCAGCCCGGACAGAAAGTTTATCTCACTGATTTAAATAAAGTTTATGAGTATACTATTATGGATGTTAAATTGGTTGATGAAACAGAAACTCAGATTTTGGATCAGGATAGATGGAAATCTTCTGAGAACAATCATACACCGGGCACACCAATGTTGACAATGTTGTCTTGTGATATAACTGGTAAAAAAAGAATCACAGAATTTTGTGATTTGACTAAAGTTTATGATTTTAAAAAGGATCTTCTTCCTAAAGAGGCTGTAGATGGATTTGAAAAGGCAGGTGAGTTTAGTTGGAATTCTTAAAATCAATTGGTAAAGTTATTAAAACTATACAAATTATGGTTATTACAATTATTGCTCTATATGCTGTCTATGTTAAAGTTTCATCAAATAACCCAGTAGAAGACTTCTTCTTCAACTTAAAAAGCATTGAAAGAGTTCAAAAGTTTGAACCGCCAAAGAACACCTTAAATAAAGTTGATAATACAATTGAAACTGAAAACGGTATTCTTGAAATTGGTCAAATAAAGTTCTATAAGAACACAACCGTTGTTTTTGCCAGTCAGGAAAAAGGTACTAGTATGGTTATTGATTACAAGTTTACTCCTAAAAAAGCTGGCATAAAAGTAAACTCATTATTTGATAAAGTTGTTAAGGTAGAGCAATTCAAGGAAGATGGCACTGCTTTTACTCCAGAAGCGGCTGTTTTCTTTGGAGGAGCTATGGATCAATCTATTATTGATAGAGTGAACAAAGGTATTCAAATAACAACTGAAGCAGATGTTGGTAAAACAATAGAAGGAGCGACTGCATTATACGTCCTCCCTGGAGAAGTTAAAGTGAAGTTTGGACAAACAATAACGCCCTACTTTGTGAGTAATTAAAAAAAGGAGTTTAAACTCCTTTTTTTAGTTAAATCAAATAAAATAAGTTTTATTCTGGTCCTCCAATTCTTCTAGACCATCACGCATACGATCATCTGAAATTCTTTCTTCCAGCTCTCGTTTTTGACGTTTACCATAATAGCGAGCACAAGTACAAGCAGAACACTCACAAGCTAGTGACAATTTTGAAAGTTTATGTCCTGAAGGTCTTTCGTCCCAACCTGGAAAGAGTTGCTCCATAAGTTTTTCTCTTTTTAGAATAACTCTTTTTGTTGCTTGGCGTCGTCTTGATCGTTTTGTTCTCATAAGTAAAACCTCTATTTATTTTCTTTCTTCTATTTTAACTTAAAATAGAAGAAAAAGCAAGGAGAAAATTGTAATGAACTCAAAAAACACAAATGAATTTCTTTTGGAAGAAGGATGGGAAAGCTTTCTTGAACTATTAAAGGAAAAGGACGCTCTTTCTTTGATTCCTAAAGATAAGTTGTATAGAATCAGAAAGGTATTTTTTTGCGATTTTATACTCAAAATTGGATAGAAAAAAAGCTTGTATGATTTGTACGATTTATTGATTGATAATAATGGTTTTTGGAGATTTTCTTTTAAGAAATCTTAAAGGTAGCTCTAATAGAATAAACAGAAAAGAAGTTAGAGCCTTCTTAAAAACAGAGGTGCAAGATCTAAGCTACAATCCTTTTAAAAAATGGTTGTTTGGCGAGTTGTATTAATTGATTTGATAATCTTTTAATTTTTATGTTATAATCTAGATTAGAAATAGAAAGGAATAATTTATGGATTATAAACTTACTTCTTCAACTAACCCGGATTTCTATATCCATGTAATTAAATCAGGTGACAAATTAACAATTGATACAACATTGTTAAAAAAAGCGCTTGGAAAAACAAACAAAACAATTGCACAACATGAGACATTAGAGGATCTAACCTTCAAATTAAGAACAAAAGAGTTTAGCTCAAATCATTCTTATGTTGAATGGCTATCTATCTTTTTAATTTTTGCTAATAGAGTTCAAAAAGACTTCGTTATTGAGGATGCATCTTTTTGGATGACCACAAAATCAGCAATCAAAACATTCTCTTCTGAAAAGAATAAAGAAAAAGATTCTAAACTTTACAATCAAAAAGTCGATGGTTTTGATGATACCTTTATTAGTCTGGACGTTGAAACAACCGGTTTGAATTCAACCAAGGATAGCATCATTCAGTTTTCTGCGGTATTGTACAAAAAAGGCAAACAAGTTAAATCATTTGATAAGTTTGTTAAACCTTCTAATGGTAATAAAATCAGCTTGTTTACAACTGACCTTACTGGAATTAAACAAGAAGATGTAGATAACGCGGAAACTTTTAAAGAAGTTTGGGATAGTTTTATTTCAGATTTTTATAATGGCGAACAATTAGTGGGTCAAAACTTGAAGTTTGACTTGAACATTATCATCGCTGAGTTAGAAAAAATTGGAAAGAAATTGCCTAAAGTTGAGTATGCAGATACAATGGCAATGATTAAAGAATTGTATCCTGATCTTGGAGCGGGAGAATACAAGCTTGAAAAACTCAAGAAGAGATTTCTTCCAGAAAAAATAGCAAATCTTTCATCACATAATTCTTTGAATGACTGTATTATTGCTGGCGAATTATACTTATTCCTTCTTGAACAATTTAAGAAGAATAATTGGAATTAATCAAAGAGAGGAAAACAAAGGTGTTGTTAACCCAGAGACAAAAGAAATTAGTTATAGCCGGAGCTGTTGCTTCCGGTCTTATATTATCCGGTTCTTTCGTGACATTGGGAGTTCCATACTTTGATCAGATGAGAGTTGCAGCTGTTGAGAAGAAAACCAACAATTTAATCGAAAACAGTTATACTAATTCAATCAAAGACAATGTTACAACATCAGAAGTTGAATCAATTCTAAAAGATGTTGAATCAATTAGAGATCCTAATAAAAAGAAATCTTTAAAACTAAAAGTTGATACTCTTTTGGAACAAGCGAAACTTCAAACCGGATTACAGGATAACCTTAAAACTTACAGCGAGAAAACAAAACTTGCTGATCTTAATATAGATGAAATCAAAGGTTTGATAGATAAAGCTGGTGGAATAAATAATGTAGAAGTTAGAAACCGGGTTTTCAAGGAAGCAAATGAGATCTTAGATAAAATGAATTACGCTACTTATGTTGATTCAGAGGCTTCTAAGATGTCTTCAACAAATCCAGGACAGTATTATACAGTTAAAGGGTTAGTTGATAAAATTAGTTTTGAGGATGTTAAAACATCTGTAGAAGAAAAATTGACTAAGATGCAAACTGAAATTGAAAAGAAATCCAAAACTGAAATTCAAGAAAAAAAAGAAAAGGAAAAGAAAAGTTTAGAAGAAGCTAAAATTGGAACAACTTATTCTTTTACTAAGAGTAATTCGGATTTGAAACAGGTTTCAGAAACACAACTTCTTGTTATAGAGAGAATCATTTCAGACTCAACTCTTGCAGGCAAGAAGTTTGTTGGCGTCGGTGGCGGAAAAGTAGTTGTTTATTCTACAGAACTTTCATCAAATGGCGAACCATCTGTTAAAGAGTTGGCTAATGTTGAATATAAACGAAATAGAGCTGGAAATCATGGAAGTGTTTTTAGTAGTTTTAATTTAGAAGCAAATAGAATTCGTTCAAATGGATTTTCTATTGGTTTGGGAAATCAGGATGATGTTCAGGTTTCAGAAAATGGACTTAATTCACTTCGAGAAGCTCTTAGATAGGAGTGGTTAGGTGTTTTTAAAACGCAAGGATAAAATAAAATCCAAAGATTCACAAAAAGGACGAATCAGAAAGGCTAAAAAAAGACCATTTTATAAGCGTTTTTGGTTTTGGTTATTACTTGTTATTTTAGTAGGAGGTGGCGTTGGTTCTAAAGTAGTTTGGGACAAGTACGGACAGCAAGTTAAAGAATCTGTTAACTACGGTTATCAGGTTGCAGAAGGTTTAGATTCTAACTCTTTGAGATCGGATAAGCCTACAATTATTTATGATTATCAAGGAAAAGAAATTAAAAGATTAAACACTGCCGCAGATTACCAAATAAAAACAGAAGATTTCAATGAGGTATTGTTCAAAGGATTCCCGGCAACAGAAGATGAACGTTTTTTGCAACACCATGGTGTTGACCCGTGGGCGTTATTGCGTGCAGTCGGTACTTATTTAAAAGGTGGCAGTCTTCAAGGTGGCTCTACAATCACACAACAATTAGTCAAGAACAAAATCCTTAAAAATTCAGCTCAAACTGTTAACCGTAAAACTAGTGAAATGGTTATTGCTCAAGAATTAGAGAAAAAGTTTTCTAAGGATGAAATTCTGACAAGCTATCTTAACTATGTTTACTTCGGGCACGGTGCAAACGGTGTTGGTATGGCTGCAAAGTATTACTTCAATAAGGATCAGAAAGATTTATCTGTTCGTGAAGTTGCTGTAGTTATTGGTTTGACAAACAATCCAACATTATATGACCCGGTTAACAATCCAGAAAATTCTGACAAAAAAGTAAAAGAGGTATTGTTTAAACTTTATAGAAATAAGGTTATTACAGAAGAACAATATCAAAAAGCATTAGATGAAAAAACGACTCTTTCTATTGGTACATTGACTAACCAAAAAGAGTATACAGACAACTATGCTATTTCTTATGCAATGAATCGTGCAGCTGAAAATCTTGCTGTTGCAGATGGTTTTCAATTGAAGTACAAGTTCGAATCTGATGAGGATTTCAAAACTTATCACAATTCTTATAATGACATAATTCAAGAAAAATTGGATCAGTTAACATCTGGCGGATACAATATCTACACATCTATCAATATGGATTTGCAAAAAGATTTGGAGCAAAAGGTTTATGCTCAACTTTCTGGATATACAGACATCAATCCTGATACTGGAAAGTATGATTTACAAACTTCTGTAACTGTTATAGACAACCAAACTCATAATGTTACAGCTATTATTGGTGGTCGAGGAAATGACAATGATTATCTGAATCGTGGATATCAGCTTTTCCGTCAACCGGGTTCAACCTCTAAACCGATTATTGCATACGCCCCTGCATTTGAAACAGGAAACCTGCTCCCTCAAAGTTTGCTAACAGATACACAAGTTCCGCAATATCCTACGGTAAACAACGCCCGCAATATCTATAGCGGAACTGCTTATACTGTTCGAGAAGCGGTGAACTGGTCTATGAATACAACAGCACTAAAAGCATCATTAATGACTGACATAAACAAAGTAACAGATAAACTTGCAGCTATGGAATTCCATTCTTTGCATCCGTATGACAATAATAATATTATTGCAATCGGTGGTTTTACCTATGGAGCAACAACAACCGAAATGGCAGCAGCTTATTCAAGTTTTGTAAATAATGGTGTTTTCTATCAACCATCAAACGTTGAAAAAATAACGTCTGCTTATGATGAATCTGTAATCTATCAAAATCCTCATAATGGTAAAAAAGTTTATTCAAAAGAAGCATCTTATGCAATGTTAGATGTTATGAAAACTTCTGGTAATGGTTATACCGTTACAGAGGCAAGAGCTTTATCTGATAACTATCCAAGAAATTATCAAGCTGGTAAAACCGGGACAACAGACCATTATCGTGATGTTTATTTTGCATCAGTAAATCATTACTATTCTGTTGCTGTTTGGGTTGGTGCTGATAACCCTAGAACATTAGGGCAAGAAGAACAAAAAGAAGCTAAACGTATTAGTCGTGTTATTAATGATGCATTGTTGACAGGGAAAACGCCAATCGATTTTGTTAAACCGGATACAGTAAACAAAGACGGAGATTTGATTACTTTTTCTAGTCAAGAAACAGTAAACAATGAAGATTCTGTTACTGCTACTAAGTTCTTAGAAACTGCAAAAGCTAAAGAAGAAAAATCAAAAGAAGAAAATCAAAATCGTGTTGCAAATCTTGATTATCGAGTCTATTATGGTTTGAGCCAAGAAGAAGAGGAATCTCGTGAATACACTGCAGAAAGTTCGCTTTCTAAAATCGATGTTACAACATTCAATTCTGTTGATCAGTATGAATCATTCCAAACCAAACTTGCAGAAATCGAATCTCAGATTGGTCAAGTTAAACGTGCGAGCAAGAGAAAAGAACTATCTGATAAACTTTCAGAATCAAGAACTTCTGTTAGTGAACGATATTCTGAACTGTTAAACCGACAAGCAGAACAAGAAAAAGAGTCCCTAAAACAAAAAGTTGACCGGGCTCGCTCTGAAGCAGATTCAGAGAACACTGTTAAAGTTTCAGAATTGGAAGCTAAAATTGTAACTATCAAAGAAAAAATAACAACAGCGAACAAAACCAATCAACCAACAACAGATTTAATGAAGGAATTAGATGAAACAATCAATAGTTTAAACACTCTTGGTAAACCCACATCTTACTTGAAAATCTGGACAGATGGTAATAAAACTCTGTTTGTTGAGACTACAAAACCAACTTTAACACAAAATTAAAAGAGAGTTTATCTCTCTTTTTTTGTTTTTTGAAAAAAATCCTATTATTATATAATTAGAAAAATAAAAAAGATTCCCAAAAAGGGATAGAAAGAAGGTTCTTTATGAGTAAAGATAAAGAAAAAGTGTATTGTAATGTGAAAGGAATTTCACGTATTCAGCGAACAGACGGGATGCCATCTGCAACAGTTACCATCACGAACTTGATGGTAAATAATGATTTGAACATCAACCCAACTAAGAATGGTAATGTCGCAATGTCATTCCCTTCAAATCTTGCTCTCGATGATTTCACTAAAAGTCGTCTAAGCCATGCTTTAAATGGTATGACCTTGTTTGAAACGCAATATGGCGTGCCAGTCAAAGTGGTAAGCTTTGTAAAACCTGGTGGTCGCTATGACCAACTAGCTGCGGCTCTGGAAAAAGGTGCAAAAATCACTCTTGTTCAGGGGACTCTTACCCCGAAACAGTATGCTAACGATAAAAAAGAAATCGTTAATTACTTGGAACTCGCAGTCGATCCGTTCAATTTTGGCTATATCGTTTCTCAAAATGAAGCTAAAGCACAAAAAGAACAAGGTCAAACAGCTTATGGTCAGACACAGCAACCACAGCCAATGGATATGGCTTTGGATGAAAGTGACTTGCCATTCTAATAAAAAAGCAGAAGATTCACTTCTGCTTTTTTTTATTTCCATTTTAAAGATTGACTTATTTGATTTTTTTTGATAAAATCTAATTACAAAGAATTAATTAAGGAAGTTATTAAATGAAAAAAATTCTAGAAAAAATGAAGAATAACAAATGGTTACTTTTCTTAGTTCCCGGTTTACTGTTATTGTTTTCTATTTCAATGTTGTTTCCATCAAATCTTTTTAACAATGAAAGTTCTGGTGGCGATTTAAAATCAAAAATTGAAAACATTGACAAGATTGCAGACCAAGAAGTTATTGAATTAAAAAAACGATTAACAAATGACCAACTTAGTGAATTAAGTTCTGCTGAGATTTTGAAGTTATATAATGAAACCGGACAAGAGCGATTAACTAAAATCTTTTCTGGAAATGATTCAGCAAGAGATTATGCAGTTACTTTGATTGGTAAAGTTATTCCAGCAACTACTTTGACTGATACAGGAGGGAATAAAATCCTCTTGAACAATAAAAGTGTGGTTGTGATACTGAACACCGGAGATAAGAGTAAAGAATTTTCTAAAACTTTATTAGAAACGCAATTTGAATCTGTAGTGAAACCTATTATCATCTTCCCTGCAGAAGACAAAGAAAAAGTTTCCCAATTTACAAAGGATACTGGATTGGATAGTGGTTTGTATAGTATTGTAACTCTATCTGATAACCCTAAAACAAGCTCACAACCTGACCTTTTAGGGATTGCGGAATTTTACTTCAATGCAAAAGGTGTACCATCTTATCTTGCAATTGATACTAATTCGATAACTATGGCAGGAAGCGGGAAAGATCCGGAGCTCTGGAAAACTTTTATCCAAGAGTCCTTTAAGAAACCATATCTTTACAATGAAACAGATGGAGGTGGCAATGCAAAATCTGAATCTAAAGAATAGAATGGAAGATTTAGAATCATTTTTTACAACTAAAAAAGCAGAGTTAGATCTTTATAAGTCTCAATTGGCAGATAAAAACGAAAAAATCCAATCAATTCAAAAAGAGTCTTATAATGTTACTTTGGCTCGAGAACTTTTAGAGCATACAAGCACGGAAGCTCGAGAAAAAGGTGAAGCTATTTTGGAAGAAGCTGTATCCGAGGTTTTGAAATTGTTTTTGGAGACAGTTATTCTGTAAAATTAAAAACAACAATACGTGGTGGAACTCCCTCAACTGAAGTTTATGTTATCAAACGTATTGGTATGCAAAACGAAATGATTAGCTTGGATAATGAGGGCGGTGGATTAAAAGAAGTGTTATCTCTTGCTTTCTTTGTAACTGTTTCGAGATTGACAAGCTCGGACAATGCTGCACTTGTTGTTATGGACGAACCTACTGGAGCTGTATCAGGGGGTCATGCGGAAAGCACTGCGGAAGCAATCTCCATTCTAACTGATTACTTAGCAAAACCTAGTATTATAATTACACATGAACGGGAATTCCTACCAAACCTTGTAGAGCACGTATTCTATGTTGAACAAGGGGTTGATGGAGTTAGTCGTGTCGAAGAACTTTAATTTAGTGAGGATTTAAAAATTGAAAAACAAACTTGAACTTATTGAAACAATCAAACATCTTTTGTCAGAGCATGCAGAGCACCCACTTGTAATAGAACATCAAGAATCATTGAATAAAATGATGTTTCTTCTAAACTTCAATGAATTGTTTAACGTTGAGGTTCATCCTTCTACATTACAAAAAATTCAGGAAATCTATGATGAAGTTCATTCTGAAAAAATTGAAGATGGTAAAGAATTTGTTATTTGGGAATCTGAAATGGAATTAGTGTCTACAATTTTTAATAAAATTGTTCAGGATCTTGAAAAGTTTAATGGAGTTGAGACCATTAATCTTGAAGAGTTAGAGTGTGGTTGTGTCAAACTGTCCATTATTGGTAATTTATCTGATAAGCTAAAAACAGATCTCAAAACTTTGCTTGAAGAATTAATCGAAACTCGATACCCAACAGAATTGAAACAGGCATTAGTTGATTTTATTGTTACTGAAGATGATAAAGCTGTTACAGCTAAACTTCCTTTAGCAATTAAAGCTATTAAGGTCGATCCTGAAGTTGTAACAGATAATTCTGAAATTGCAACAGATGAGATTGTTTCTCCTTGTGGTCAAGAAGTTGAAACTGAAATTGATTCAGAGGTTTTGATTTCTGATGCAGAAAAAGATTTTGCTCAGTTGTTGGGAACGAATGGTTTGGATGCTTTGATAAAAGAAGAGGATGATGGAATTGTTATCATCTATAAAACCTTTGGTGAAAAATTATTTATGACTCAGTTTGAAACATTGGTCAATATTAATCTGTCTGAAATGGAGTACGATCTCGCAACATCATTTTCTGCAATCCTAGAAAAAGAAGTTGAAAGTGACTCTCTTTACATTATTAGTTTTTCAGACTCAGCTGCTGTTTTTGTTACAGATGGGGTTGGGAATCCAATCCTTCTTGGAGTATACGATTCGGATAAGGTCGGATACTTTGAAGATTAAATGATTATAAAAAATCGCACATAAGTTGTGTGATTTTTTTCTTTGATTATTTTTTTCTATATAATTAATCAAAAAAGTCGCCCCAAAGATGGGCAAAGAAAGAAGGTAAACTTATTATGAGTATCGACAAAATTAGCATGGAAAGAATCGCTGAACGCATCTTGCCAGTTCACTTCCGAACTACAGAACCAGTCTTGATCCTGGGAGAACCCGGGATTGGTAAAACTGAAATTGTATTACAGAGCATTCGAGCACTTCTCGAAGAGGCTTATGCACCTAAAAAAGGTGAATTTGATGTAAAACAATTTTACACTATTATTGACGGTTCAGGAATGCCGTCTGAGTCACTCGTTATCCCTTATATCGATAACGAGCATGTTGACCGTTTGCAGCGAGACGTTATTCCGGAGTTCAAGAAAGCAAAAGCTTTCTTTGAAAAGGAAGAAAACGATGGTAAGAAGTTCGTAATTGTAATTGATGAACTTTCATCATTTACACAAGATGATCAGCGGACCATCATGAACTTTATCCAGTCTGGATTGCTTCCAGATGGAACGTTCTTGCCAAATGATCGTCTATGGGTTGTCTCTATGGGGAACCCACCACGTTCAATTCCTGGGTTTGAGGAGAGTGACTCTCCAACCCATGATATTGAATCAGCGGTAATCACTCGCTGTGCCACATACTTTGTGGATGCAGATTTGCGATCATGGCTCAAATGGGGAGCTGAGATGAACGAAAAAGGTAAGACTCGTCTTCACCCATATCTATTGTCTGCACTTATGAAGCTTCCAGAGCTTTATAATGTAAAAGACAAAGAAGATGTCCGCTATTTGATTAACCGTAGCGGGTTCAAGTTGTCTCAATATCTCTATGAAGTAGAGGAAATGCAAGAAGAGGGGCACAAAGTTAAGTGGGACCAAATTGCTGTCAATTCTTATGTTGGTAGCAAGGTTGGAACTACACTTGCTTCTACACTCGAGCAGCTTGACAAACTGATTTCAGTTAAAGAGTTGTTCGGAGAAGATAAGGATTCTCAACTTGATGAGAAAATGTTGAGCAAGTTCCGTGATATGGAACCATTTGAACGCTATTATCTTTTGATGAAATCATTGGAAGATTCATCTCCCGTGAACTACAAAAAAGACAACAACGTTCTCAAATTGTCTCAACTTATTCGTGAAGGTAATCTTCCAGTTGAAACTGGAAAATCGATTGCGCACTATATTCAAAACAACAAATCCACAAAAGGAAGCAACGCTTCAATTTTGCTGGACAATAAGTTGTTGATGAAAGGTGGAGACTATAATGTCGTATCTGTGATCTTGGACTTCCAAGAACAGTTCCGAGGCATCAAATAATAAAAAGTGGGATTTTAATATCCCACTTTTTTAATTTTCCTATTATAATTAAAATAAACTAACAGCTTGAACTGTTAAAGAAAGAAGGTTAAAATGCTTGATTTAAAAAAGAAGAGTGAAAACAGAACATTATTTATGAACTATTTTTACCAAATTATGGAGTCTTTGATCCGGGATTCTTGGGTTTATGATTCTGTAATGTTGACTATTGATGGATTTGAATCCTGTTATTATTCTCATGATAGAAACTTGAGAGACGACTGGTTTTCTAGAGTTGAAAAAAACATCAACAAATGAACATAGATAATCTTCTACTTGGTTTTGATTTCGAAAATAAAATTATCAAAGTTTATTCTAGAGCTGAAAATCAAAGAGGGAAGAAACAAATTAATTTTTCTGATTCATTGTTCGGATTAAATGCTTGGGATGAATTAATTTTTAAGGTTGATAACGTTATTCGAGAAACTTCTAAACTAGATGAAGTCAAAAATGAGTTTATTAAGCTTATAAAAAAAGAGTTGTCAGTATCTGATGTTCCAGAGGTAAAACTTAAAGAAGAACTTGTGGATTGCATTAAATCTATTTTGTTGGATAACAGTGATAATCTAGACGAGTTGTTTCCTTTATTATTAACAGAGAATCCAGATAAAAAGTCTATCCTTTTTAATTCTTCTCGGTTAGCAGAATCTTTGTTCGGTAAAGTTGAAAAAATGACAGTCAATGGGGATGTTGAAATGAAATGGAATTCAAATCATTTTCTAATTCCATCTTCTATCTTCTTCAAGTCTATAGGAATAAGATTTTTTGAAGATAATTTCGTTAAAATTGCAGATAAAGTTCGACTTAGTTATTTTAATGATAAAGATGCAATCATTGTTGCTTCTATGATTGAAGATTTTTTGTTTTTCGATTATCCAGGACACTCAACAACATGGACAGCTTATACAACGTTCTGGTTTTTCAAACGATGCATAATTGATGAAGATTGTTACGAGTTAGATAGTCTTTTAAATAAAAAGATTTACAATGAATTAAATTATTTGTTAGAAAAAGAAAATAAAATTCATTCTCCTGGAATCATTCCATATCTTTATAAGTTTGACATTGCAAAAAAAGAAGACTTAAACTCATTAAGGAATGCAGTTGTTAAAACACTTGAGTTTTTTTATTAAAATTCAGAGAGGAAGAAAATGGACCTATCAATTTAAACGTGGAATTAAACGATACTCTAGAATTCTTTTAAGTTTTTGGATTTCGATAGCAGATCAGTTTGTAGATACGCATGGTATAATTTTTTTGAGGTTAATAGTTATTCTACTAATAAACAAGTCCCAGTAGATTTCTTCCTTAAAGATGAAGCTATAATCTCCGGATTATCAAACAAGTCAATTTCCATCAATAAAGTTTTGATAGAAACATTAAATGAAATCAATTCTAAACTTAATAAAGTTTTGGAATTATCAAAATGAAAATAAGATCGTTAAGATCTTATTTTTTAATTTAAAATAGATTCATTTTTATATAATTGAAATAAAAAAGCAACTTAGTTGCAGAAAGAAGGAAAAATTATGTCTACTTATAAAAACTCAATGAAAAGCATTTCAGAACGCATCATTCCAAATCACTTCCAAACTACAGAACCTATGTTGATTTTGGGAGAACCGGAGATTGGTCAGACTGCAATTGTTTTACAAAGTATTCGAGAACTTCTCGAAGAAGCTTATACACCTAATAATGTAGAGCAATTTTATACCGTAATTGACGGGTCAAGAATGCAATACGAGTCACTTGTTGTTCCTTACATTGACAACAAGAGCGTGGACCGCTTACAACAAGCTCTCATTCCAGAGTTAAGAAAGCGAAAGAATTCTTTGATGATAAGGAAAACAATGGAAAGAAGTTCATAATTGTAATCGACGAACTTTCATCTTTAGCACAAGATGAACAACGCATGATGATGAACATTATTCAGTCTGGATTACTTCCAGACGGGACGCTTCTTGACAATGACCGCTTATGGGTTGTTTCAATGGGGAACGCTTCTCTGTTGATTCCAGAATTAAAATCTTATTTTTTAATTTAAACTGATTAATTTTATATAATTGAAATAAAAAAGCAGCATAGCTGCAGAAAGAAGGAAAAATTATGACACATGCAACTAAAGATAATAAATCAGTTAACGCTGGACTCGTAGTAGGACGGCATGATATTAAAGATGTAACTGACTACATCTTTACAGATTCTAATCTAACACTAGATGTCAAATCTCTAAGAGATTTGGCTGTTGACGGTTTGAATCGTCTCAATGTCAGATCCGGAGACACTCTTAACCTGTATATTACAGGCTTTACTCCAGCATTGACAGCAGTTATTAGAGCTGCATTTAAGAATGGGATCTTATTGAACCTATTTCACTACGATGTAACTACAAAAGATTACATCAAAGATGCCCTGTTTACAGACTATGATATTAACGGGGATGCAGACTACCCATCGTGGTTTGCCTGCTATTAGAAAGAAGGTGAAATTATGACAAAGACTATTAAGTTATCAAGCGTAAAGCTTGATACCAATACTGGAAAGCCAGTATTTCCAGACGATGGATTAAATCCAGATGTCGATATTCATTTGGATTTAGTTATTGATACTGATAATATCAGTACACTTATTAGTGTAATCCGTTTCGTTTTTGTAAACGGAATTACACTGTCGGTATGCTTGGATGGTTGTAGTACTGACCTTTTCAAAGCATCTGACTTTAACTATGATTGTGATTATCTATCATGGTTAGTTTCTAGAAACTTTTAAAAGCCACAATTGTTGGCTTTTTTAGTTATCTTCAATAACAAATAATAAAAAATTAATAGAATATTCCCTTTATTTTTTATTGTTTTTTTATAATTAATAAAAAATCCTTTATTATAGGTAGAAAGAAGGTGCAATTATGTACTTTATCGATATGGATGGAGTTATTGCTCGACATGTTAAAAAAGATTACTTGGGGCAAACTCCAAACTTTCTTGAAAAAGATTATTTTGGGAAACTAAAATTAGATCATAATTTTTCAAGTTTTTTAAGAAGAGAGATCAAACGTGTTGGTCAAAACTCATTTGTCTTTCTTAGTAAAGTTCCTAAAGTTGGAACTTATAATGGTATTCAGCCGGGAGATTTAACTGATTATGCTTCGATTGAAAAGCGTAAATGGTTAGATGAGCACGGATTTGAAGACTGCAAACTTATAACTGTTCCAGAGGATGAATCTAAGGTTGATTATGCTGAACGATTTATCGGACACCCTTTAACAGCTTCAGACGTTCTTATTGATGATTACAACCCTAATTTATTAGAATGGTTGGATCGTGGCGGAAAAGCTTTGAAGTATTACAATGGGAAAAACAGCCCTGAAACAGCTCCAGAGCGTAGTGGTGTTCTTTATTGCCATAGAACCTAGAATGGGTGGTTGAGATGATTATTCAGAGAAAAAAAGAACAGTCTGAAACCATGAAAGATTTTGTTCGGCTTAAGGAATTGGTAGAAGATGAAATCTCATTTCCAGAAGAAAAATCTGTTCATAAAGGCGTTTTCAGTTACACTTCTTCTGATAATGTTTATTTAGATACTTTCACTAATCAGATCACTGTTACACAAACTTACAGATTTGACTTATTATTTGCAACTCGCTATATAAGTTTGAACAGTGTAGATTATCAACTTTCAAACATGCATGTTTTTCATAGTTTGAAAGAATTAGCGAATCACAAGATTTCTTTGATGACTGATTATCTAATATCTCCTAATAAAAAAGAAAAAAAGAATGCATACTCTTTTTCAATGTTTTTAGCAGAAGATTCGGTTCGAAATGAACTTTTAGAAGAAAGAGCTTTTGGAATTAAAGGAATACTTTTCAAAATAATCCTGAAAGTTTGAAACGTTTGAAGAAAAAAACTTTCAGAATTAGATTGGGGCTTCCAAAAACAACTTCTAAATTACCTGGAACAATAAAAGAAAGATTGGCTTTTGCCTTTCTTTTTTTATTATTCGACTGTTATAATTAAAGAAAAAAGATTCCCCTTTAATTGGGAAAGAAAGAAGGAAATTATGTTTAATGGTTTTTAAAAAAAGGTATCTTATTTTAATTCAGAAGATCCAATTGCTGTTTTTGTTCAAGAATGTAATTTGATTGTCAAAGGCATTATTAGTGACAAGGCAATGCTAGATGAATTGAAAGAGGAATTTTTGCTCTTAGAAAGTCAACTTAATGAGATGAAACTTAATGGAGAACCTAATTCATACGGTTTGTTTTTTTGATTTCGATTATGAAAAATTAATTATCCGATCAAAAAAATTAAGAATCTAAAGAATTTAACAAATGGGTTGTTAATCGGAGATGATGATAATGTCTTAGAATTAAACGTTGATTTTTATCATAAAGTTCATAGCTTCGGAGATTTAGTTAAAGAAATTAATTTAAGTCTGTTAGAGAATAGACTCTTCAATAATGAATTTTTAGCGGTTTTAAGAAAGTATGATAAAAATCCAAAAGATTGGGAGATGTCAGTCGTCAAGTCTCGTGCTAAAAAATCTTATTTTAGAATTGATACTAAAATCGGGCTTCTACTCTGCCAACTATCTATAAAAAAAGATTGATTGCGGAGATAGCACTTACCCAGCTTTGTTTCTACATTATTTATCTCAAACAAAAGATGATATTGATGAAATCATCAATATTCTATCATCTAAAGATGTTTCATTGATTAGTTTTTTTATCAAAGTTAAACCCAGATGAGATTCATTATTATTCTAGAATCATTGAATCCTTACTGGAACTTAAATCTCCTGAACTTATCCAAGATGTTTGTTCTAGTTTTAAACAATCAAATCTCGAGTCAGTTCTTTCTGTTAATATAGACAAATTGTATAAAAAAAGAAGACTCATGAATTGTGGTTTCACAGCTTTAAGAATAGTTTTGGAAAACCTATTAGTTTTTTTCAGTTGTACTAACTCCAAACGAATTAATAGATTGCTACGCTAATAAAGTGAACTTATGTTATGATTTGGATTTAACTGAAAAGTATGTTAGAATTGGTTCAATTTTATGTGAATTAAAAATTGTTTCCGGTTTTAACAAAGGTGGTAATTCTGATTTGTTTGATCATTTATTTTCTGCTGAACCTTGGCAGTATAATGAAGTAATCGAACATCTAACTGTTGCCGGATTTACCTTTGACAGGAATACAGAAAAGTTGAATCAAGTTTATCAACTAATTGATTCTTCTGGTCTATGTGGTTATGAATCTGCATTGCTTTCAGAAATTAAAGAAAATTCGGATGAGTTGATAGAATCTGAAGTTTATAAAGAAAAAGAAGATTTACAATCTCAATTTGAACAGGATTTGACTTCTTTAGAAAAAAATTATGAATCTCAGATCCAAGAATTAGAGGAAACTATTTCTGAAAAAGAATATCAGATTGATGAATTGGAGTACAAATTGAGTAGTATGGAATAAGATTTAACAAAAAGAAAAAGAGAGTCAAACTCTTTTTATTTTTTTAAAACACAACATCTTTTTCTTTATCTTTTTCAACAAAGAAATCCAATAATGTAGAGCGTTTTTTGTTTTCAAAAATCTTGACTTTATTTCTTAAAGTCTTAAATGATGCAAATAAGTAGCAACGTTCTTTAAAACGTGTTATCCCAGTGTATAGCAAATTGCTGTTCGCTTGATAATAATGCTTACCAGAAATAACCATGATACCATACTTACTTTCGGAACCTTGACTCTTATGGATTGTGTAGGCATATCCTAACCCAAGCTCTTCTGAAACTTGATCAGCAAAAACCAAAACAACTTCTCCGGTTATGATGTTTTCAATCAATACACCATTCCCACTGATATCAATAATCTTACCAATATCACCATTATTTTGGTAGACTTCTGATAGTTCTTCTTCAGTAAATTCTTCTGCATTGTGGATAGCACTATCCGCAGTCGGGAAACTTCTATTGTTTTTGAAGATTACAAAATCATCCTTATAAAATCGAACAATTTCACCAAATTGTTTTGTTTCTAAGTAGAAATCAAACAAATCTTTTTCATAGAAATCTCGGATTAATTCTTGAATCCTATTATTAAGATTTAATTGCCCAAGAATTCCTTTGTTTGCCGGAGTTAGAACCATAATGTCTTTTATATCAACATTGTTTTTCAGCATTATCTTATAAGCTCCAAGAACTCGAGATAAGATAGAAACTTCATCTTCTAGGTTTTGTGCTACTAGGTCTTTTGAAATGGTGAAAACTTGATCATCATTATTGGTTAGACTAAATCGCCCTTCTCTGAATTCTGTTGAAAGTTGGGAAATTCCCCCCTCTGTCAGTTTCAGACGGAAGCTTTTTGTCAATCGGGTTAGTGATGTTAGTTTTTCACGAATGAATACATGAAGTAGATTTCCGGGAGATACAGATGGTAACTGTGATTCATCACCGACAACAACAAATCTTGTTTTATAATATTGAGAAGTTCTTTTGAACAACTCAGATAAAAGAATTGAATCAACCATAGAAAATTCATCAATGAAGATAACATCCGGGTTATCTTTATCAGTTGGAAGTTCTAATCGACCTTTTGCAGAAACTCCAATTTTATAAGCTTTATGAATTGTTGTTGCTGGATAACCAGCATAGCTACTCAGGTTCTGCGCTGCTTTACCAGTTGGAGCAAGTAGTTGAACTTTAAAACCTGATTCATTAAGAAACTGAATTGCTTCAGCTACAGTTCTGGTCTTACCAGTCCCTCCGGGACCAACAATCATCGAAACCTTATTCTCATTCATTGAAGTGAAAAACTGTCGTTGTTCATCGCTTGGTTCATAATCTGTTTTACTCAGGTATTGATCAAGCTTTTCTTCAAAATTATTCATCAATAAAGATTTGTCATTCTTAGAGTTGACGATTTTTCGATAGATCCGAAGTTCTGCATTCCAATAGTCTGCAGTAGTTACCAATGAATCAATAACAACAACCTTCCAAGATAGAAGTTCACTTCGATCTGCAAGCATAATCATTTCAATATCTTCGATACGAGATTCTTCGACAAGTTTTTCAATCTTGTCTTTTGGAAGCCCCAGTCCTTGAACTGTTTCAGAGTAGAAAGTATTCAAGTCAACCATGGTATTACCGGATTTCTCGATGAATGATTTCAAAACATCAAAAGCTCCATATCGAACTCTGTTTTCTGAATCCGGTTGATAAACTGGATTTGTAGGATATAGTTTGTAAAGTTTTTCACGAACAGAATCCATAGTTTTGAATCCGATACCCTCAATGTTATAATCAAGAACCTTGAATAGACTTTTCCGAATCATTTCTGCTGTTCTTTCTGGAGTTCCAATTGTAGCAATAAGTTTTTCTGCTTGAATCTGAGTAAAAGCTTTACTACTTTCTTCCAATTCTTCACAAAAAACAGCATAATTTTGAGAGTTATTCAATGAGTTATAAAGTTTAATAAACTTATCTTTGTTTATATAACTAGAATTATCATCGAGATAATTTACAGCAAAATCATTAGGAACATCTTCATTTAAACTACTAACATGAACCGATAAAATCTTGTTAATCGGACAAGTCGCTCTATCAATGAATCCAGACTCTTCTAAGTGTTGAATTAATCGAACAACATTAATCGAACGAGCAATGTTTTCAATAAATCGCCATTGAGCTTCTGGAGTTTGAGGAAATTCTTGTGTAACAGAATCGATCCAAAATTGATCTCCATTTTTGCTAGATTTTTTAGAAAGCTCAACTTTGATTTCTTCACCTTCAAAAAGCTGAAACTCAGAGAATACTGAATAACTTTTATAGATTTTGTGCTTTTCTAAAATTGTATCCATTGGAAAAAGTGGTTCAACAGAATAGATAAAAAGCGAGTTATCGTCTTTTGCCCAAACCTTTCTTTTTACAATTATTTTTTCACTTACCATTTTAATTCCTTCTTTCTTAGTTTGTTTTTTATTCTAATTATAATCATCATCTTTTATTTTAACATAATTGCAATGAAAAGTCTATAATTAATAAAAAAGTTCAGGATCCTGAATTGAAAGAAGGTGATACCAATAATGCTAGTTAGGGTTTGGTTATACCCCTAAGTAACCACGTAGTAACAATGTAGCTATCGGAAAAGCTACTGAAGAAATAAAAAAAATAATAATATGAAATTCTTTCTAGTAACAAGTTAATTTGTTGCATTCATACACAGTCTGGGAACCTCAACCCGGGCTGTTGTTTTTGTTGACAAGAATAAAAATAAATGATAAAATAAAATAAAAAAGTCGAGGTAGTTAAATTGTCAGAATTAATTGTTTATACAAGTAATGGTTGTTCAGGTTGTAAAATGGTAAAAAAACAGTTTGAAAAAAATGGTATTGATTTCAAAGAAGTCAACCTTTCTGAATCTCCAGAAGATGCTGAAATGATAAAATCAAAAGGTTTTTCTGCAGCTCCAATTATTGAGTTTGATGGGGAATTTAGTTATGGATTCAACCCAGACAGAATTAGAAAAATCATTAAAACTGTTAAGGAAGAAAGGGGTGTTTAAACTTGTCTGGTTTAGCTCATGTTGATTTGTTCTTTTGGGTAATCATGTCTTTAGCTTATCTTGTCATAGTAGGACTATTATGGGCTAACAATCTAGCTCAAGAAAAACGTTCACTTTGGTCAGAGAGACCTTTTGAAGTTTCTGCTTATTCAGATGAAGGAGAGCGTCTCCATTTTGGACATGATTTTTATGTTAATCAAGTTAATGTAGAATCAAACGATATCAGTTTTTCTTTAATTAAGAAAGATGGTAGGCTTCAAACTTTGACAGAGTTGCCCTATATAGCAACTGAAGCTGAATTAAAACCAACCTCTGATACTAGACCAGACTTGATTGGTCTTTCTGTTTCAGAATTACAGGAATTGCTTGAAAATTCTCCAGTTGAAACTGCACTATTATTTTCTATGAATGACAAAGTTGTTGAGATGTTTGTTGTTGATAAAAGTAAGGTCCAAATCTTAAACAGAGAAAGACGTCGCATCTTTGTCAATCGAAGTGGAGATATAGTTGATAGTAGGGGGTTTGATTTGTTTGTTTATAAAAACGGAAAGATGAAAAACTATTCTATAGAACGATATTAAAAAGAGATAGTAAAAACTATCTCTTTTTTTTATAGTCCGGCTTCTTTATCCAACTTGTGGAGTTTATACTTAGCATCATCTTCTAACCAAGCAACTTCATGACCACGCAAGAATTGCGGGCTAACACTCAAAGTGTTTCGATTTCTTCCACAAGAATCCAAATTACGTTTCGAAGTCCGTAATTGTCGATACGAGATTCACCGTATCCATCAGTGATAATAACGATTACATCATTATCATTGTTTGCATTTTGTTCCTTAAGATAATCAAAGACCGGTTGGAACGATGTTCCTCCTCGTCCTGTTGGAACAAAAGCGAATTTTCCAAACTTGTCAACTTCTTGTTTGTTGTTGTAATAAACAACTGTATCAAACGGAATGATTGACAGGTTTGCTCGAATTGAACTTGCAACTGCAGCTACCTCTGTAACTCCATATTCAATCTCAGTAGGACCCATAGAACCAGAATTATCAATAAAACAGTGAATGTTTTTATTGTGCAATTCTTTTTTTCCACGGAGAATGTCAACACGGTTACCTTGGCGAGGATTAAAACGAGTATAAGTTCGTTTAGATCCGTTACGCAATTTACCAGTACCTTTTCGAATTACCGCTGAAATTGGAAGTTTACCTTTTACAGCTTTTCCTTCGATAAGCTCATCATAAAGATGTCCTGGAAGGATCCCACGAAGTTTTTCGTTAGATAACTGTTTGCGCAAATCTGGACTATCAAGAATTCGTTTAACAATATTCTTCATAGACTCATGAGAAGCCATTTCATCAGCGATTTCACCTTCTGCAGTGTTATCTGGGATTTGTCCCCAAACTTTATGAGAACCTTGAGCTCCCATTGCATCACCAGTTGCATTACCATTCATTGGCTGACCGCAAGATGGGCAACATGAACCACCATGACCATTTTGTCCTTGACCATTTTGACCATTCTGACCATTCTGACCATTTTGACCGTTCTGACCATTTTGACCATTCTGACCATTCTGACCATTCTGACCATTTTGACCATTCTGACCGTTTTGACCATTTTGACCATTTTGACCATTTTGACCATTTTGACCATTTTGCTGGTTCTGTTGATTTTTCGGCTTTTGCTGTCCGCAAGTTCGACATTGACCAGATTTTAGCTTCTTATAAAGCTCTTCGTAATAATACTCAGAATCTTTATTAGCCATTAGGTTTGGCAAATCATATCCTTTGCGGACACCTTCAAGAGTAATTCCATACTCTGACAAGGTTTTATTGTTTGCAATACGACGCTCTTGGTTGATTTGAGTGTCAGTGGCAATATTAACAACTTGACCTAAATCACTTTGCATACGATCACGATAGCGTGATGGATGCTCATAAAGAAGATGGTTTAGTTCATGGAAATAAATTGCCACAACATCTTCATAGATGTCTGTTCGGACAAATTGTCCGTTGTTTTTGTCACCAAGTTTGTAAATCAACCAAAACGGGTTGACGTACAAGTTTTGGATTGTTAACAATCCATCCTGGGTAACATTAACCGCCATAGGAGCTTGTAGATCCCATGAAACATGCAAATGAATGCTCATAGCGAATGCGCTATAAAAAACATTCTCGTTCGCAAGCACAATGCGTGCACCATCCATAACGGACAATGCAGCCTTTTTAATAGCCTTGAGTGCTTCAGGAGAAGCCTCTTTCGACCATTCGTTCAAGTTTGTGACTGATCCTGAATACTGATCAATCACATCTTTGAGATCAAAAACTTCATAGAGTTCCATAATTAAATTCCTTCTTTCTTCCGGTTATACCGGTCTATTTTTATTTTAATTATAAAAAAAGAATTGCTAAAACAACAATTCTTTTAAGATGCCATTTTTAAATCAAAAAGAGGGCTATTAACGTTATCTAAAAGTTGTTCCCTCACTACTTGTTTAATTCCAGTAGGAGTATTGAAACTTCTGTAACTTTTTACAGTCGTGGAGTATTCAAAATAAACAACTTTACTAATCAAGTTCTGATAATTTCCTTTTAATAAATTGAGAACCTCTGGATCTAATGAAGAAGTGTAAGATTCCCAAAGTTTATTTTTTTCATAAACTTCTCATCTTGAGAAATTGATAAATCAATATAAGAAAAAAATTAAATGAATTATCCAATTCCGGGTAGGCAAACAAATCTTGAGTTTCCGAAATAATTTCACCAATTTCCCAACCGGAATCACCTTTATAAAGTTCCATCGAATAATTATTTATATAAGAGGTATCATTATAAATTGATAATGTTAAGATAGGATTCCATCCTTTATTAGTTTGAATCCAGCCACTAACACTAGCTTTTCCAACAAATTGATAATCAACACCATAAATCGGGTCTAAAATCTTCTCCATTTTAGCTAATGATTCAGAGCTAAACCCAGCTTTATCAATTGCAGGTCTTTTTATTTTCTCTACTGAAAATAATTCAGTAAATGGTTTCAATTCTTCTTTAACTTTTTCAGCAGACCGGTTTCCTTCTGCTTTTACAGCCATCCCGGCTAAAGATTGAGACTCTTTGCTCCTTAGAATTTCAAAGGGAATTGAAGTGGTGGATAATTTCTTTTCCCACCACCCAACTTTATAAGCCCAATAGTTTCCGCCAACAATAGCAATGATTAAAGTAAGAATAATTCCCAGTTTAATCCAAAATCGTTTCAAGATTTACCTCCCAAAACTACAGAAGTTTTTGTGTGTAAATTGTAGTTTGTCTAACTTTGAAGATTGCACTCTTGAATGTCTTGCCCTCTGAATTAGGCTCACTTTCATGGAATCGAAGACTTTTATCGTCCTCATCCACTGAAATTGTTCCAGTAACAACAACTACTGCATCACCAACAGAATCAACGTTTAAAATTCTATCAATATCTAAGTCACTTTTAAGAATTCCAGAAAACTTAACATAATCACATTCTTTGATTTTATCAATCGTTTCTTGGTCAAAAGACTTGAAGAAATCAGCAGTAAGAGATGAAGTTTCAAACGAGCCAAGAGTTACAGCCCAGAATGATTGATCATCCTTTTTATACATTCGAAGATTTGCATACTCACTACCATTGTAGTTCTTTAAGTACGAACGAGTAGCACTGAATGAAACAGCACCTCTTTCAATTGGGTCTCCTTTAACTGTTTCATCTTCAATGGTGAGTTCTACTAAATCATCTGAATCAGATGGATCTAGATTTGCAATCATTGGTTTCTTACCAGTTCCAAAAACAACATACCCCAATGATAGAGAGCCAATTGTTTCATCATCTTCTGAAATTGAAAAGTATTGAGAGTCAAACTTTGCTTGAACAATGATTTGAGTAAACTCTGCTCGTTTTAAAGCCTCTTCAAACTTAGGAGAATTTCGATGGTTTTTAGCTGTTGCTTTTTCGTCTCCTAAACTTCTTTCAATTGCAGCCATGAATTCATTCAATCTGTTAGATTGGAAAGTTGTAACCTTTCCCCCAAACAGGAACAATTTAGTCAGTTCATCTAATTTAAAAGATTTAGATGGACTATTTTGAGAAGCCTTACCAAACAACCCATAAAAGTTTAATCGTTTTTTAACACTGTCGAACCCTTCGCCACATGATAATACTCCGAGAAGATAGCTATTAGGTTTCTTCTTCTTTGCAGCATTTTCCTTTTGTTTATAAAGGAAGCCAAGACTTGAAGTGAACGTGATATAACCGCTATCATCCGGGAGGTTCTTATTTTTGTTTTCGCCAGCTCCTTTATGAGATCCAGTAGGGACAATACTCCAGTTTCTTGATACTTGTTTGCCATAAATTACTTACCTTTCAGTTTATTTTTATGTTACTATTTTATCAAAAAAACATTAAATTGTAAAGCTTGAAAGCGTTGATTTATTTTTTTGAAAAAGTTTTCAAAAAACTGTTGACATCGGATCCCGAGCATGCTATAATAGATTTATCAATAAGGGAAGATACTTTTAATACTTTCTTTCGGTATCTGCATTCATTAAAGAATCATCCTGAGCAAACAGGATTCCCAATACAAAATTAAAAAGCCGTATCCGGTATTAAGTTTAAAATCATGAAAACTTAAGACGCAAGATGTCGTAATCATCTTAAAGTCACAAATTGTGGCAGCAAACAGTGAAGCGTAGCTGGGTTAGCAGTTAAAATCGTTAACTACAAAAAGGAACCGAACCGGTTCCTTTTTTGTTTATTAATAAGCTTCGTAAAGTTTTTCAACTTCTGCTTTATCAGTATCAGAAAGGGTTGAACTTGCAAGGTATGCATCGATTCCACCTGCATCTGTAACTATTTTCTTAATTTCAGTGCTTGAGTTTGGTCCAACCAAGATTTTCATGAAGGTAGATAGGATGCTATTATGATTAGGTTTCACAAAGAGATTGTAGAATTCATCTAATTGTTTGTATGGATTTGTCAAAGCTTCTTCTGAAAGAAGTGCTTTATCCGTCGCAAGCAATCCGTAAAACTCTAGACTTCCCACCTTATTCGAAGCATCAGTTTTCCAACCAGACTCTTTCTGGATTTCAAATGCCAAGAGCTCTTTTTCTTTTCCAGTGATTTTTTTATCAGCAGTCCAAGCTTCAAAGGCTTCTTTCGCCTTATCAGCTGGAAACTTTTTATTAGTATCTGGTTTAGCCTCCGCTGGCTTAGTTTCAGCAGGTTTATCCGCTACTGGAGTTGGTGTAGTAGTTGTAGCTCCCCCTGGTTTTGTTTCAGCTCCAGCAGGTTTTTCTGAACCTGTTGGAGGAGTTGGAGTTTCTTTAGGAGTTTCAGTCTTCTTCAATGCTTCTTCTCTCATCTTTTCAGCTTCATCATTATTCTTTGGTTGATTGTCAGCTTCTGTCGAAGCCCCCGTCATAATGGCAGTGAAACCAACACGATTATTGATGACCACTCCAGAATCGAGTTTTGGATTGATTCCTGAGAAACTGTTACCGACTACGAAGATACGATTCTTTCGATGTCACTAACTCCATCCAAATGAATTGGATAAGCTAGATGTCTTTGATCATGTCCGTTATCCTTGAAGTCGCTAGTATTCTCGAATCGATTATTTCTGATAGCGATATCGTGGTAATTTTCTTTTCCTCTAGTATGGCTTCCAACGCCAGCAGAATAATTACGAACAACTTTTCGACTTGTGTCACCAGTAATAATACCTTCTCCATCTACACCGGTATAAGTTGTAAATGCATTATTTTCAACTGTTAAGTGACTTGTTGGAGTACCATCAAGCGGAATACCATCAAGAATAGTGCCTTTTCTAATCATGTCTCCAAAGGTTCCATTAATTGCTGAATCAATCTGAATTGCTTCAGCGTATACTGAATGTGGGTTTTTAGAGAAACGTTTTGCGATTTCAGCATCCGTAAATTCTCTACCACCATATCCAGCAAACACATTATTTTCGATTCTTATGTGGTCAGAACCAGATAGATCAAAGATGTGAGCGTCTTCGTGATGTGTATTGTTAAAGTCCAAATCTTTAAAGGTTAGGTATGAAGCTTTCAATAGGTAAGTTGAAAACATTCCATAACCATATCGCATACCTTTGTTGAAAATTGATGGGTGTTTTTCTTTTGGAATTTCTGGGTCTTTAATCCAACCATCTGCTCTTGTTTCAGTCGTCACACTTCCATAGAAGTGACCATTCTTGATTACAGTAGATTGTTTCTCATCTCCGTGAGCTCCGGTACCCAACCAGTAGAAATCTCCACCAATACCTTGAACAAAGGTTGATCCACCTAAATCAATTGTATAAGCTTTTCCATTACCCTTGAAGCTCCAAACAGCTTCACTTCGTTGAACCTTGAAGGTCTTAGTTGGGAACTTAATTGATTCTTTCAGATCGAAGATGATTTTGTCTCCTGCCAAATCAGTACCAGTTCTCTTCAAGTAGTTATCCAACTCTTCTTGAGTAGTAATAGTTAGAGCAACATTTTGTTCTTCTCCATCCGGGATCTTAGTTTTATCCTCTGCAGGTTTAGCATCCGGTTTTTTATCTTCATCTGCTGGTTTAGTTTCAGAAGGTTTTTCTGTACCTGGGGCTGGTGAAGGCGTTGGTGTAGGAGCTGGTGTTGGTGCAGGGGTTGGAGTTGGTGTTGCTGGAACTTCTACAGGAGCTGATGGAACTGGTGTTGGTGTAGGAGTTTCAGGTGCTGGAGTAGGTGCAGGAGCTGGTGTTTCTGCTGGTGCAGGAGTTGGTTCTGGCTCTGGAGTTGGTGCAGGGGTTGGAGCAATTGGTGCTGAAGGTGTTGCAGTATTGCTAGTATCTTGATCTCTAACTCTTTGAGCTTGGGCAAGTCTAGCTTGACGTTCTTCTTCATTACGTTTTTCCAATTCTGCTAATCTCTTAGACTCTTCATCTTGAATCTTAGAAACTGCGGCATTAGTTCCAATTGGTTTTGAACCGGCAGCAGAAGTAATACTGTTACTTCCAGAACGACTACTATTTGGTCTAGAAACCAAATCACGTACCACACTAATAGGTGCGATTGGGCGAGATCCAGCCTCTTGCGTATTATTTAAACGACTTTCTGTAATAGGTACAGAGTCTCTACGCTCATCTCTTCGACTGTTTGAGGAGGTTGTAGAACCGGTGCTTTGTTCTTTATCCTTATCTTTATCCTTCTCATCCTTTTTGTCTTTCTTGTCGTCAGATTTTTTATTATCTGTGCTTGAAGAGCTTGAGGAAGTTGAACCGTCCTTGCTTTCTACAAGTTTTGCATCCTTGTTTCCTGAATTGTTAAATCTAACTTCTTGGGATACATCTTCACCATTATCCTTACTCATAACGAAGTATGCTGAAGTTGCAACTCCACCAAGAATAACGGCAGAGATAAGAGCTCCCAATATAATTTTTTTCTTTTTATTATCCAATGGCTTGTCCTCATTTTTTTATTCTTATCTATCTTATTATAAAGCAAAAAAAGCTCAAAAAAGAGCTTTTTAAACTATTCTAAAATAGCAAACTTTTCAATTTAATCTTTATTGTTTTTTTATCAACTTATAACGACTTTATTTTTTTCTTATAAATTACTCATTTAAGAGTGCTAAAACTATTGTATCTTTTCTCTAAAAACCAATTCACTCTAAAATGGTCCCAAAAAAATTATGGTTTCTTGCATCCTTTTTTATCTTTTTTTGTTGAATGGATTAGATCTAACATCTTGGACCGAATCCTTTTCTCTATTATTAATTACAAATTGTATGGAATTTACAGCAACACCAAAGATAACAATTAAAATAATAGCTCCCAATATAAGTTTTTTTATTTTTTTATTGCTCATTTTTTTACCTAAACCTTTATTCTTATCTATCTTATTGTAAAGCAAAAAAAAGCTCAAAAAAGAGCTTTTTAAACTATTCTAAAATAGCAAACTTTTTAATGTATTCTAGGGCGTCTTTCATGTCTGACTCTTTTTCAACCCATAAGTGCTTCAAGCTTAGAATAACCGATAGGTCATCTTTGTAAATGGTTACAGTTCCTGTACTATTTTCTTTTTCTTCACTCCGCATTATACTTTTTAGAGTTAAAAGGTCATTAAACAATTCTCTAAAAGATCGATCGTTTTTTGAAAAAAGAGAAAACTTAACATTATAGCCATTATTCAAAAGACATGCAAGTCTGTTTTGCCAGAACGAACTTGTTGATAAGCCTACTGTATAAGCTGGAATAGTATTATTATCAATAAATGCATCGATATCAATTTCATTTAGAAAAGATGATCTTTTTTCACTTTTAAATGATTCCAATAGTTTTGTTTTTTCATTAAAGAAATCAAAGAATTCTTTAAATTGATTACAACTAAAACTCTTATCAATTTTAGCTAAATAAACAACTGAACTGAAAACTGATTTCAAACTATCACGAAGTCCAGTGATGTTATCATCACTTAAATTGTCAAAGTGAGGTTCTAAAATCCTCTTTAACTCTTCCAGACCTGGTGTTGGTCCAAGAGTTGAAAAGAGCTGATTAACCATGTTCTGTTTAATAGCTTTAATTGGAACAGTGTCTTTTTGGTTGTTGTCCTTTTTTGAATAAACTGACATAGAATCATAGACGTAATGATTTACAAAATCTTCGAGTGATTTTAATAAAACACTATGTTCCTCAATGAATTGATACAAGAGTTTACTTGAAACAAAAACGATACCTTCTCTATCATTCAGGCTGCTTGAAAAGTAATAGCTAACAGCTGAATCCCTTTCTAAGAATAGATTTTCAAACTTTTCTAATTGAGTTTCAGAAAAGTATAAAGGTAGATTTTCAGAATAATTATTTTTCATGAAAGATAAATAAGTAGTCTTAACAGAACGTTTGATTTTGTTAACAATTAAACCCAAAAACTTTTCAAATCCTGCTTTATTTTTAAAAGCTAGAATTCGTCTTTCTTCGTATGGGCGTTTTTGTTTAAACTCTTTATTGATAAAAATCTCATTGATTTCTTCATCTGACATTCGTTGAGTGAGTGTTTCCAAATTAATACGGAGTAAAAAAACTCGTTCAATTTGAGTATCTATCTTCTTTGGCTCGAAACGGACAACCGGGAAAGGCTCCGTTTTTAAACTGAAAGAAGCGTCGGGACAAACGAATTCCATTCGATCCTCTGCGAGATTATAAATGATCTCAATTGTTCTAGATTTAAACTCTTTTGCTTTTGGAACAACTTTTCCTCTGCTTTGCTTGCGATATAAACTTTGACCCAACGTCATTACATCATGAATCATTCTTTTTTGATTTTTTGAAAATGCTTTGGTGCTTAATTCTTGAGACCATTTGAATAGGTTCTCCATTTTTTTAGCTGTGGTAAGCTCGTTACCGTCATTCTTAAATTGTTTCATAATTCCTTCTTTCTTTACCGGTTACCGGTTTTATTTTAATTATAAAAGAACTATTGATCTTCTTAAAAAGAAAAAAAGCTCAATAAAGAGCTTTTTTTAATAAGTGCTATTTTTCAAAAAAATCAATTGCATCTTTAGCTTCTGAGATATTATCAACAGAAATTAAAAAAATTCTAACAACTTGATTGAGTTTAATTCAGCTTTACACAAAAGAAGTTTATAATCAATTTTATTGTTACTTTTTCATAAAATCATGTAAATCAATGAGACTTTCAATTACAGTATCAAAGTTAAATTGATCATCCTTAAAGAGTCGAACTTTCACCTTATAACCACGGCACAGCAACTGTTTTTAATTCGAAATCACTAAAATCACGGTTATATCCATTGTAATAAATTAAAACTTCTGTTGGGTTAGGAGTATTTTCAATAAAATTATCAAAAATTAATGGAGTTTAAAATGAAACAATTATATCCTGGAGACTTAAACCCCTGTAACTGTTGAAGCTTATCTGCCATAAATTGATAAAGTTCTCCAAAAATTCTTCCCATTGAAACCGGATACAGAGTCATAAAAAAATTGAGATGCGTTATACAATGATTCTAATGTTTTTTTAGATTCATTAAAAATTAAGTTCTGTTAGATTGTTGTAAAAATAATCAAGTTTATCCTTCAAAAAAATTCAAAAGATCTTTGCGGTCCTGCAACAGAAAATAACTGAATAAACAATCTTCTTGTTAAATAACAATTTCCGGCAGGTGAGAATTCTGGATTGATATCAGCTTCAATAGAATCAAAAAAATCTTGTTCTCTAGAAATTCTTTTAAAACTTCCAACTCTTTATGTTGTTCTACAAACAAGTAAAATGGCAAAATTATCAACCAGTAATTCTGGTTGAGTATATTGTTCAGAAACAATATTAGTCATAATCGCAAATTGTTCCATTTGAAAATCAGAAAAGTATGAAGGATACTTTCACAAACTTTCCCCTTCATAAATCCCAAATAATTTCTTTTATAAATTCTTTTTGATTTTTTTGAATAATCAATTCCAAAAAGTTTATCAAATCCTTTTTTATTCTTGAAACCTAAAGTTCTTCGCTCTAAGTAATCTCTCGAATGTTGTTTAAGTTTATCTTTGAAAAAGATTTCATCTAATTCATCAGGAGACAATTTTGAAATGAGACTTTCCAAATCATAAGTTAGTAGCAAAACTCTTTCATGTGTGGTTTCCAATTTAGTAAAATCAAAACGAGGAGAAATCGCTTCCTCTACTTTTGGATTTGGAGACTGGAATCCATGACCAGCAAATTCAAACTCTTCTGTTTCCAAATTGAAAATGATCTGAATTTTTTTAGAATTGTAATTCTTAACAACTTCATTATGACTTGTTCTTTTTCTGTAAAGTTGGTGGTCCAAAGTCATTGAATCAAAAATAACTTTTTTATTAAGACTTGAAAAATCAGAGATTTTCAAATTATCAACAATCTCAAAAAGCCTTTCCAATTTCCGAGCATGACTTGTGCAAGTTTCTTTTTTAATAATTTTCACAGTATAGTTCCTTCTTTCTTATGGATTAAATCCATCTTATTTTTATTTTAATTATAAAAAAAGAGTAGGTTTATACTACTCTTTTTCCTTTTTTTAATACAGATTTATAGATTTTTTTCTAATTCGATTAGATTCAGATTTAGATATCGTAACGTTCATCAAAGTCTCAAGTAAAAAATCAAATTGAGATGGGTCTGATTCTTTATAGTTAAGAAAAATCGATTCTAACTCTTTATCGCTAATAAACTCTATTGGAAACTTATTGCATAGAACTGAAAAAAATCTTGCAGAGCTTTCCAGTTCTATCAAAGTCCAAAACTCAAGGGTTTTGATTGCTTCTTGTTTGATTTTATCAAAAATAAAATCAAACCTCTTTTCTTGTTCCTTTATAGAAAGATACTCTTTCAAAGTTTGTGTATCAGGGGTAACAAAAAAAGTTAGTCTATCAGTAATAGCAGAAGTTAATTTAAACTTGGCTAGTGATGGTGGTTTTATTGTTCTTTTTCCAAAATCTAATACTTTTAGTTCATTTGTCTCGCTTATGTAAAAAAGCTCGATATCAAAACTATAAAAGTTTTTTCTTAGAATATCATCTATTTCTCTCGGCTCTTTTGTTGCTGGATCTACAAATTGTCTATCAAAGACTTTAAGGTAATCTAAAATCGTTCCCTTAACTTTTCCCTTGTTCGTTTTTATAGAGAAAAAATCTTCCGGAGTTAGACCATAAACCAACCGACTTAAATTGTCAAAGAATTTGGATTTTACTTGATTAGTTTCAGGGGTGATCATAACTGTTCCTTCTTTTCTATTTTTATCTTTTTTTAATTAATTATAAATAATTTTTGTCACTTCTATAATTTAATAAAAAGAAAGAAGGTTAATCAATGAAAAAAAGATAACGAATAAACCTAGCGAAAGAAGTAATTTTGTTAATGGTTTAGTTTTAGAGTTGATGTCCGGATTTGATAAAGAAAGTTTGAATGAACTAAAAGAATTTGAAACCGGCATCAAACTTAAAGATCTTTTGAGTGAAATTGAACAAAAATTGAAAACACTTAATTCTAAAACTTTTTGAGATGATAATGTTGTTAAGCCATGGATGGAATTAACTAACAAAACATCAATTTTAAAAGAGTTTGAAAGTAGAGAGAGTTTGAAACGATCTGAACTTTTTACTGACTTGTTGGATTTATATAATGTTGTTGTTAACAGTCGATTTCCAAATGCCTATATTAAAAGCACTATATTAGCTTTGTTTAATGTAAGATCTTCTAGATCATCATCTTTACCCAAAGAAGTATCAGATGCTTTATTTTATTACGAGTATGATGATAACCCATCTAGAGGAGTTTTTTTGTTCAAAAAAACTTTTTTTGAAAATCTTAAATTGTTTAATTTTGTTAAAACAATGAATGAGGTTTCTGCAGTAAAATTACAATTAAATCTCTATTACGATCCAAAAACAGAACAAATTATTCTTATCTAAGAAAGATTTAAAGGCGAAGTTTATAAAAGTTTCCACATTAACTTTCTCAGAATCAAACAAGAAAAATTATCTCTCCAAAAATCTAAAAGGTTATATGGAAGCGAAAGATAAAGATTCATTTCTTGTCGAGATGTTTAAAAAAGAACTAAACAAATTCTATGTTAAACAGCTTGAAATTGGAGCTTTGGATAATTCAAAAATGACTGATTTTGTTTCAGGTAAGGTTCCATTTTCTTTTGTTACTTCAGATGCGGATGTAATTGACTGGATGTCAAAAACGAAAACCAGTTCATTGAAGTCTGCATACTCTAGAATTCATACGGAATCAGAGAAAGAACGTTTTTGCAAGTTACTTGATGATTTTCTCAAGAATTAAAAGAGGTACAAAATAGTACCTCTTTATTTTCTATAACTAAATAAAAAAGAAAGAAGGTCTCAAAATGGTAGATTTAAACAAGAATGTATTGGATCAACTGTCTGGTGAACTCTGTTTGAAAGCTGAAAGTTCGGATTCTCTATCCTACTTAATTTTCCTTTTTGATTTGCTCACAGAAGGGGAGTTACCCTTTGGTCGGTTATTTTTAGAATTAGATTCAACAGATAAGAATAACACAGGCAAACTAAAGGCAATCTTTAGAGAAGTTTCAAAAAGAGCGCAATTTTCAGACTCAAAAACTACTGAAATTGAAAAAGAAATTGTGATTCCTTTTGTTGTTTATAGCCCAACTTTTACTCGTGATAGTAATGGGAACATTATTTTTCATGATTTTAAATCATTGTTTAATCCATTTAACACAACATCTTGGGGAGAACTGATTAAAACAAGACCACTTATCCCGGCACTGATAAACAAATTAAGAAATGAAAACTTTGAAGTTACTTTTGACTCAAAAAACATTGACTTATCAAGTGCTTTAAACTGGGATCCTAAAACTCAAAGAGTTTGTGGAATGGTAAAATTACCAGATAAAAGATAATGGAATCCATTATCTTTTTTTATAATTAAAATAAAACCGGGAGCCGGTAAAGAAAGAAGGAAAAATCTATGCTTACAAAAGAAAAAAATCTTCTGAAAAAAATCACAATTTTTTTAGAAGACTTTAATAAATTACTAAACGTTTCTAAAACAAACAGCTTCGCAAAATCTGTAATGAAATTAATCTTGGAAAATTACAATGTTGATTTAACTATTGGAGATAGCGAGTTTGTTAAAGGCATCTACTGGAACAGATTCAGTGGTGAATTGGTTCTTTTTAAGTCCAAGGAATGGAATTCCAAGGTGAGATCACTTTCAACATCTACTGACGGGTATGATTTGATGTCATACTTTCCGATTATTAGTTATGAAGACAGAACATTCTTCGAATCAAATCGTTTAATGAAACTTTATCAAATCAAGGAAAGTCGTCCTGTAACTAAAGAAGAAGTTGAGGCTGAACCTGAAAAGTTTTTAAAGTTTTTGAAATCTGCAATAAGTAAAAAACTTTTAAAGGATTATAAAGAATACTTTGAATACGTCACAACTTCTGAAGGTCAATCTGCAAGATTGCCAGAATTTTTTTCTAAACAATGGGAACAAGGGTTTGGTTATCCAATTGACTTATTAGATAAGGACACGTTGTTTCTTATTTTTTGGATTGGTATGAGCCCGTTTAACGGAACAGATTCTTCTAATTTCAGTTGGGAAAGTTCTAAACTTGTTGGGAATGAAATCTATGACAACACCTCCAATTGTGACAATTTTCTTTTTGACAAGGCTACATTAAAATTAAAGTCCATTCATCATCCTTATAAAGATTTTATTTTTGATACAATGTTTGATTTTTTCAATAAAATCAAAATTGAAGAGAGACTCATCTTTTTATGGAAACATTTTCATGCTAATTTTGAAATCTTGCCAGAAGAAATTAAAAAAACAAATTAAAGATGAAGGACTTATTGTTTCTAAAGTTACAGAGATATACTTAAAAAAACCTAGAAAATAAATTGTTTTTTTGATTATGAAAAAAAGAAAATGAATTGTTTAGATTATTTCTTTTTTTCTACAAAACTACACTGATGAATCCTTTACCAACAAATCAGAATCTTTAATTTTTGGAATTTTTTTCAAAAAAATAAAGGTAGAATTGTTAATTCAGAAATGACTAAAATTGTAGAATACAATATTGATCAATTAATTTATAAGTCAGGGAATTCCAATTATTAAGGCTTATAAAAGTGGATCCGATGTGAGCTATGATCGTGCATGCTCCAGAAACAAGTTCCTTTATTCTCCATTTGATTCACAGCTTACTTTGTTAAGAGGTAAAGCCGATTATTCTAATGATTCTAGACTTGATTATTTAGAAAAAGAATTATCTCAACATAATTTTTCAACAACAAAACAAATCAAGGAAGAAGTTGAACAAATCCTAGGATTTAAAAGTTTAAAGCTTTCAAAAAGGATGAGAGAACATCTTAACTTTGTTCTATCTATGCCAGAAGAAATTGTATAAAAAAAAAGAGCTTCACGCTCTTTTTTAATATGGTCTCATAGAACGACGAATTGAATCTTCGTCTGGCAAAAAAGTATCGTCAAATGGATAAGAACTCTTGTCCATTAATTTATGAAGTGTGTCTCGCCCCTCATCATCATGTAATCGAAGACTTTCAACTTTAACATAGTTGTTTTTTCTTTTTACTTCAACCCGGCTCAGATCGTCTTGAGTATCATATCGTTCCATTTTTTTCTTTTTGTGATTGCTTACCTCACCTGTAATTGTTTCAGCAATGAACAAAATTATACGCAAAGGAATTCCAACGATTATTTCCAAACCAATGTAAAAAAGAGCAACTCCTATAACAAGCTGAGCGAATCCGATAAGCACCAATATAAGCAAAATTGATAAATCCATAATAAAAAACCTCATTCATGTAATTTTATAACAATTTAAATTCTCATTATTATTGTATCATCATGAATAAAAAAAAGCAATAGTTAAATTGCTTTTTTTATTTTATTCTTTGTAAGAATCAGTTAGGTGTTTGTACAATGTTGCATTGATTGACATAAAGTAAGGTCCTACAAAAACAATTGCCAAACCTGCACTAATAATGACTAAGAAGTACCATCCAATCAAACTTAATCCAAGAACAACAAGGAACCAGAATTGTCCTTTTGTTAATCTCCAAGATTCTTGAAGTGAGAATAGAACTTTTTGAAGCAAATTAAGATCTTTTTTATCAGAATAATTTCCAGAAAAAAATCTAGAATCAAATCAGATAAAATAATTTCACTAAGTGATAATCTTACAGTCAAATAAACAATCCCAATTAATACAGCAAGTAATACAAAAATTAGGAATGGATAGAAGAGCATTGTAAACACTAATAATGCTCCGATAAGAACTATCAAATAAATTAACAATCCTAAAAAGATGCTATAGATCAAAAATGCAGGAATCAATGGGAGAAATCCATCTACTGAACCAGCTAGAGAAAGTTTTGAATAATCACCTTTGTAAATTGCTCTGTAAATCTGAGCTATAGCTATACAAGTTACGATTGACAAGAAGAACGATAGGATTCCATTAAATCCAGAATAATTCAATGTTGATGTTGCATTATAAGTGTAGGTGTATCCAGCTGAATGAGAATTAGAATTCATCAATGACAAGTAGCCAGAACAAAGTGCCAACACAAAATAAGGGATCATCAACATGACAACTTTATCGAAGTTTGTTTTAACAAAACTAAAAGCTGTAGTTTTAATTGAACCAAACATAAATAATTCACCATACGCAATGAGCGCTTCCTTAGTTATTTTATTCTATTATATAGCATTTTGAAGAAACAAAAGAAATCTTAAATAAATCTAAAAAAAGATGGATATCCATCTTTTTTGTATTAACCATGTAGAAGATAGAAGATAATTTCACTTAATGGATTATCTAATAAACTTATACCCAACACTTGAGTGATAATACCATAAATAATCATACCAAAAATGAAAGTTCCGATCCACTTAGTAGCTTTGATAGCTTTAAAGAAGAAGCTCACGACAGTCATGATCAATCCAACAACGATTGCTGAAAAGCTTGTATAGTAAAGAGCTTTAACTCCAAGACCGATTATACCAGTACCAGCATCATCCAATAGTTTAGAAACACGTTCTTGAATATTATTAACTTCTAGACCGGTTGAAGATTCATGTTGTCCAGCCGCTTGATTAGCTGCATCTTTTACCTGGTTACTTATGTTATTGACAACACTTCCAGTATCACCACTAATTTTATTTCTGTATGCTTTATTATTAGATGAAAAAGCCGCACCAGCTTTATTCCCCTCTGAATTAGCATCAGATTTTACACGCCCTGTACCAGTTCCAGAACTTCCACCACTTGCTGAACCTGTTCCAGAGTTTGAGCCTTGAGAAGCACCTCCTTCAGACAAACCTTGATTAGTCGCAATTTGTGGAGCGGTAGTTGTTTCTGATGTTTCTGCAAAGCCACTTGCCCCGGACAAGCTTAAGGCAAACATCCCTGCAATTGCTACAGTTGCGAGTTTTTTCAATTTATTATTCTTAGTTTTCAACTTATACCCTCCAGCTTTTATAATAGCTTTTACTAATTCAATTATAGTTCCAAAACTTTGATTGATTAGATTATTCGTATAACTATAAAAAAAACCGAAAACCGGTTAGAAAGAAGGTTAATTGATGATCACTCCTGAAACACACAATAATTCAACTGTTTTTATTGGATGAATTAACAAGCATTGTTAGAAACTTCTCTATGGATGATTTGGAAAAAAATTAGAGGATGTTCAACTATCAGAAGAAATTCTTTTTCTAGAAAAAGATTTCTCCATTCCTTAATCAATTTAAGGAGGAGATGTTTTCTAAAAGAATTTTGGAGATCTAAAGTGGTAAAAATTATCAAACTTTTATTTTTCTAATACTCCAAAAATCCCAACTAAATTAACATCTCAATATAGTTTACTTATTGATTCTGATGTATTAGAATGTTTTGTTATTCTAAATAAGTATCTGGTGCAAGATATTGATGGAATTAGTCCATCAAGAATTGATAATGATCTGATTATGCAAAGTCTAAGAGGAGTTTTCTTTGTTAGTAACAGCAAGAAATTGCCTGTTTCAATTAGAGAGGCTTTTGATAAAGCATTTGTTAAGAATGAAGAGCTTCATTCTTATCCAGATAGAGTCTATTATTTTGTTAATTTATTAAAAGAAAATGAAGTTCTAATTGAATACCTAACATCTGTAAATAAGTTGATTGGATCAGTACAATCTTTTAATTTTAGCATCTCTTATAGCTTAAATAAAAAGACTTTTTTTATTCATTAACTGATTTAAGAAAGTTTTCTGATGATTACTGCACTCCGGTTGGAGATATCTTTTTGGCTTTAATGTAAACGTTAAAAAAATAATGATCCTTTTATGCCTAACATTACAGATGATTTAAAAAAATTATTTAATGAACTACAAACTGGGAAAAACATCTACCGAGGCTCTTCTTTCAGTTTTTCAAAAAAACAAATTAGAAAAATTGGATTGTTTATCTAAATAATGCATTGCTTTTTATCAGATGATGATATCATCAAAGAATTGAAAAAAATCAGCGAATTCCAGTAGATTTAGTCTCAGATAAACAACTAGAATTTAGTTTGACTTATAGCATCGGAAGAGATTTATTGCAATTCTATTACTCTCAGGAAACAAAAGAAGGTCGTTCTAGAATCAAAGATTCGATTTTAAAAATTATTTGATGATTTTTGAAAAAGAAATTGAATAGTTTCTAGATTGAATAAATAAAAAGAAAAAGATTAAAAAAAACTCTTTTTCTTTTTTTGTTTTTCAGAATAATCAATCCCAACTGATATAATTAAAGAAAAAAATTGCCAATCTTTAACTGGCAAAGAAAGAAGGAATTTTATGCTAAAAATAGATAAAAAAAGATGAACAAAAAGTTTATGATTCTATTGGGAAAGCTATCGAAGAGTTTTCTGTTGAAAACGTAAAAATCTGCGAAACTCTTAGGAACATTGATGGGAGGAACATTCATGAGAACTCCTACTTTGTTAGAAGCTGTAAAGAATAAGGATGCCAAAACTCTAGGTATGACAGATGAAGCCAGAATAAAAACGGCTCAAACTTTTTATAAGTACTTTACATCATCTAAAAAAATCCCCGATTGGCTTGAATCAAATGAGTCATTACTAAAAATCAAATAAAGTTATTGATTATATTAGAGATTTAAATCGGATTTCTATCGATTTACGAGATAATCCAAATAATTTTTACAACAGGCGGAAAAAGATTGGTTGATTAGTAGAATCCAATCAATTATTGGTCAGTTGTGTGAATTTGATAAACCTGAAGATAAAAAAACAGAACTTTTAATTTTTATCCAAAATCGGAATCAATTAATTATTGATGCTATTATTGATTTTACTCTTTATGCCCTTCCAGATGATGTTAACTTTATAGAATTTCAGCCTGTTTTTTTCTATCGAAAAAAATGATTTTGTTTTTTTGTTGATACTTCAAATAAGAAATTATTGGATGAATTGTATGGAATCAAGTTTCCACCAATAAAGTTTGGCAAGACAAGGGATACAGGAGCATTAAATAAACGAATTATTAATTTTAAAAAAGCTAAGGATAAAGAACTGTTCCTTTTTGAAGAAATAAAAGATTCTTTAGAACGTGGCTATAATAAGCTGACTTCAGAGGTTTTAGACTTTCAAAATAAAGGACCATTAGATTATCTTAATGGAAAGGTTCCGTTTTCTGTGTTATTAGATGACAACATTAAAGCTTGGCTCGCAAAAACTCAAATGAAAAAAGTTATTGAACTTTACAATTCTCTGAAAGACGAATCAGATAAAGAAAAAGTTTTGCGACTCCTCTCTGAAACTGTCAAAGAAAATAACAATCTATCATAAACTAAAAAAGAGCTCTGAATAGAGTCTCTTTTTTTATTCAATCGTTTCCATGGATAAAACAAAATTGAAGTGATCTTTTTCTGCTTGAGAAAGGAAGTTAAATGGTAGATCAAGAAAACTTTTAACCATTCTTTTAACTTCTTCAGAAGTTTTGGCTTTTGATTGAATCAGAACTTTTTCAATACTCTCAAACGGTTTTGAAGATGAACTTTTATCGTTTGTTCTGAAACTTACCATTGTTGAAATCTGTCCGTTATCGTTAATAAACATTGGGCAATAAACAATTGGGAGTTTAATAACTGAAGCCCTTCGAATTAAAGTATCGATGCTAAAAAAGCAATCAGTTGTAATCAAACCTTCATCTAAAATAATTTGCAATAATTCATCTTCTTGCTGCAAAACTTCATAGTGTGGAGCTGGATAGTCTTTTTTAATTATTCCAATCAAAGCTTTTTTTATTTCTTCTAATTTAAAATCTTCCGAAATCTCATCACTTTCAAAACTTTTATAAACAAAGCTTTGTCGAGAGAGCTGATCGCTAATATACCCACCATAGATAACTGTTTCAAGTTTTTTCATGTCATAAAAAAGAATTTTTTTAAAAATTCCTTTATCCGTGTAATCGCCCAAAATCTTTTCCGGGAATTCACTTTGGAAGTTAGACAAAAACCTTAAAAGTTTGAGTTTATTAAACACCTTGTAGTTCATGTCATTTAATAAATCAAAAGTAAAATCAATCAATTTCGGTAAAAACCTTTCATAATGACATCTAAAAGTGAAAGTTTCCATATCACTAAAAAGTATCCCTTTATCTGCTATCATATCCCGGCACAAAAATCCATTCAAAAACTTTGAATAAATTACATCTTCTAGCCAAGGATCGGTGTCATCTTTGAATAATTCTGTATTCTGCCAAAATTCTATAAATTGTTTATCTTTAGGTAAAACATCAATAGGGAAACCATGGTATTGTTTCCACCTCGAATAAAAGTAACTGTAATCTTTTGTAACTAATGAATTGGAGTAATTCTTATAGTCTGAAATTAAAAGATATTGAATTTTTTCTTTTAAAAAAGAAGCAAAGATTTTTCTGTTATCTGGAAATAAATCTCCATAAGTAACCATTTTATTTTTCTTCGACCCTAATAGTTCACAAAGTTTTCTTTCTGACAAAAAAGATCGTTTTAGAACTAAAATTGGAAACCATGAGAGAGCATCATGATCAAAGCTCTTCAAATCTTTGCTCTCTAGAGTGGGACTACCAACAATTTTAAAACTTCCATCAAACCGGTTCCAAAAGGTGAAGATTTTGTAATTTTTATCCTGGAACAATTCAAGCATGAATGGCTCAATCTTCTCCACTAATTCCAGAGAGAACTTGTCTTCCTTAATTAGTTCAAGGAGGGATTCAAAATCCTTTCTGAAGTTTGGTAGAGTTTTGTTATCCATTTGATTTGGTTGATTTAGTAAATCAATCATTTGATAAACCTTCTTTCTATCTAGAAATTACTAGATTTTTTTATTTAATTATAAAAAAAATCAAGACCAACCGGTCTTGATTTAATCAATAGTGTCCATGGATAAAACAAACTCTAAGTGTTTAATTTCTGCTTCTCTAAGTTGAGCAGAATTAAACTTCAAAAAGAAATTACAAATCTCTTTGGTTGATTTTGTTGTTTTTGCATTAATGGATTGTAAATCGTCTTCGATTTCTTTATAGTCGGCAAACAAATCTTCACTAGCTGGGAACCGATGAACGGTCAAACTATAAGAAGAATACTCGACAAATGAAATAGGAGAATAAACAAGAGGATAATGTCCATAATCTAATACTCTAGCTTTTACTTGAGTTCCTGACTCAAACGCCTCAACAAGAACAACATCTTTTTCTAACAACAAATCATACATTGATCTTTCTAATTTACTATAATACTTAGCACATAAAAGTGTACCAGAGTTTTTAACCAATTCAATCATTGATTTTTGAAGCAGTTCTACCTCTTCAGAAGTTGCAGTTTCATCTAGCAAACATTGTGGAGTTGTATAAAAGAATCTCAATCCTCCGAATAATACGGCTCGCTGATCTTCAATTTGTTTTTCTAGAATAGCTTCAAAAATTGTTTTGTCGGGAAGCAATGCTTTTACAGTTTCAGGGTTTTTAGATTCATATTGTTTTGAAAAATCTAGAACTATTTTCAAGGACCCAGATGCAATCGGTTCATCCTGTTTTAATCTCGTTAGTATAACTTCGAAAATCAAATCAGAAAATTGTTCGTAATGATCAAAGAGTTTATTGTTTCTTAAATCTTCAAAAAGAATACTGTTTACTGAAATCTTGTAATTTGATGGTAATAGTTCTGGATTGATTTTATAATAAGGAGAAACTGAACCTCCGTGAATAAAAGAAAATAATTCAGTTGAATTCCAGAAAAGTTTAATTTGTTTCTCTATTGGAAACAAATCAATAGGATAAACTTCACCCTTGGAATAATAAGAAATAATTTCATTATAATCTCCAGATAACTCCGCACTTAGGTACTTTTTATAGAATGAGGTCATTCTAGTTTTAATTTTCTTAGACAAAAACAGCTTGAACTTTTCCGGTTTATCAAGGACTTCATTAACTGAAGTAGGCTCTTGTTCATACTCCTTTAAAAGTCTAGACTTTTGGAACAAGGAATCTGTAAATCGAAGAACCGGAATGTGTGACAGATAATCCGTCCCTGTAGTTCTTGATTCAATAGTATTATTATTAACTAGAAAAGTTGTAACTTCACCGGATAGTCGATTCCAATAAATAACTCCAGAAAAAATAGACATTCGAAATGAACTAAGAGATCTCATCCCAGCTTTAACAGTTAGAGTATCTTTCAAACTAGAATAAACATCATCTATAAACGATTTTTTTCATTAATTAATTTAAGTAATTTTTTTCAAAATCACTCCTAAAAAGATTGTTTAGTTTTTGTTGGTTGGGTTTCCATCCATTTTTTTCATAGTTCACCTTCTTTCTTGACTATTGTCATTTTTTTATTTTTAATTATAAAGAAAAAGGGTGCTCAACAGCTACCCTTTAACAATATCAGAAGTTTAAAGCTTATTGTAAAGTTGACAAAGATCCATATAAAATGATTGGAGATCAATTAGATTCAGAAGAGCAGGAAGTTGCAAGAAACTTTTTATCTAAAAAAATGAATGATTTCCTTTACGAAAATAGATCAAAAGCTGCAATTTATTATGAAACTTTAAATAGCGACAGTTATTTTCGCTTTAAAGAAAATAATTTTTTGGTTGAAAGTTTTTCTTGTTTGAAAGATTTTGAAATGGCAGTTTCAATCTCAGGAACTTTCCATAAAAAATTGGTATATTGTCCCTTGTATAAAAACCTTGCCAGCATAAAAGGACTTGATAAGAACGGATATGATTATGTAGAGAAAGTGCTAAAAGAGAAAGCTGTCACAACTCAATTTGTTAAAGATGAGGTTAAAAAAGTTCTCTCTTTATCATTTGTTCCTCTCAGCAATCGACTTCGTTCGCATTTAGAGTTTGTTATCAATGAACTTGAAACTATTGAAGTTTAAAAGCATTAGATTTTCTAATGCTTTTTTATTAAGATTTTAACCATCTATTCTATAACTAATATAAAAAAGAAAGAAGGCTAAATTATGTCTAAAATTATTGAAATGAAAGAGGGAGAATACTTTGAAGGGTTCTACTTGATCAAAACAGCAGCAGTTAAAACTGCAAAAAATGGTAAAGAATACCTAGATTTTGTATTCCAAGACAAGACTGGAGAAATCGGTGGTAAACTTTGGGGAGCAACTTCAAAGGATATTGAACAATATCATTCTGGAGTAGTTTCTTTTGTTGCAGGAACACGTTCATCTTATAATGGAACACCTCAATTGGAAAAACTTTCCCTACGTCTTCCAGAAGGGGATGAACCAACTGATCCAGAAGAGTTTAAAATCAAACCTGCTTTTGATGTTAAAGAAATTAAAGAACATCTTGATACAGTTAAAGCAGGGATCACTAATAACATCTGGCGAAACATTGTATCTTTCTTGTATCAAAAGCATGAAGATAAGTTTTATCAGTACCCAGCAGCAAAATCAAATCACCATGCATTTGAAGGCGGACTCTGCTTCCACACTGTAAGTATGGTTAAGCTTGCTGATTCTGTTGGAGATCTTTATCCTCAACTTAATAAAGAGCTAATGTTTGCTGGCATTATGCTACATGACTTAGCAAAGGTTATTGAATTGAGTGGAGTAGAAGAAACCGAGTACACAACTCAAGGTAAATTGATTGGACACATCAATTTAATTGATGGTGAAATTGTTCAAGCTGCTGTTGAATTGGGAATCCCGGTAAACAAGGATGACGTTACCATTCTTAGACATGTTGTTCTAAGTCATCACGGAAAACGTGAATGGGGTAGCCCTGTACTTCCTCAAATTATGGAAGCTGAAGTTGTACACATGGTTGACATCTTTGATGCTAAAATGATTATGATGCATACAGCTCTACAACAAACTCCTGAAGATGATTGGTCTGCACGACTGTTTGGAATGGACGGGCGTTCATTCTACAACTCTCCATTAATTTAGATAAAAAGACTGAGATTACAAGTCTCAGTCTTTTTATTCCAATTTTTTATTGTATTATTTTGACTTATAATTTGTTTACAATAAAAAAATAATCAGAGGTTCATCAAATGACTAAAATTATTTCAGCATTCCCAGCTTTAGGAAAAACAACTTTAACTCAAAACAACAAAGAAATCTTTTTTGATTATGAGGTTTATGAAAGCAGAGCAACCATTGGTCTTTCAGAGGAAAATAAAAAATCATTCTTTGAAAATTGTGCAAAAAACTTGAAATTAATTCACGATGCCAACAATTACAAAGCTATTTTTGTAACAGACGACGATAGATTCCTTTCTGAGTTACAAAATCTTGGACTAAAAGTTACTCATGTTTTGCCAGATGTAAATAATTCGGAAAATCTAGAAGAATATAAGAGTAGAGTGATTAAAAGATCCGGTTTTGAATGGTTTGATAAAGTTTTGAAAAATGACATGGATTCTTTAGCTGATAAAGTAAAAAGATTATCTGAAACTGGTGAAGAGGTTTACTTCGTCAAACCGGGACTGTACTTGGAAGATTTAGTTCCTGAATTGAAGGGATGTAAAAAGCCGTTTTATTTTGAGAAGTTTTTATAAGAGAAGTTTTTATATTAAGTCTATTCTTATAATTAAAAATAAAACCGGTTCTCGGTTAGAAAAGAAGGAATTATGAAGCAATTCTTAAATAAAAGAAACGATGAACGTTCTGAATTAATTTCAGGAATCTCAAAAAAATAGTTGAAGAATTTAATCCGGAAACTGCTAAAAAAATCTTATTTGATAATGGAGATTCTTTTTGATAGCTTTGTTGGTAGATTTCATGAAATCTTAAATAACAAAGATGATAGTTGGGAAGAATCTATTTTGAAGCCTCTAAGAAAATTGTATAATGGAGTGCAAGAAACAGAACCTGAATACTTCCAGAATTTCAGAAAAATTCCTTTTTGAAGTGAAAAAACGAAAAGATAATGATAATTTTGTTAATACTGTTAATTATTTCAAACGCTATATTGATGAACAGGATATAGAAAATAAACAGGATTACAATTATATAGAAGTGACTTCATTTCATCATTTATTTATGGATTTATTCCAGTGTTACGGAGATCCAAAACTTTCAAGCAATCAAAAAAATTATCAAAAAAATCTCAATGAATAAGGATATTGCGGATTGTGCTGGAAGCTTTGTTACTGGAGATGTTGCTGTGCTTATAGGGATATTAAAAAATGAAAACTTTCGAACTATTATTTTTAATTTAGAGTCTTATCTATCGGAATTTATTGATTTTATTGGTAAAAAAGAAAATAAAACGTTTCTTATTATTAAGAGATCAACAAATCAACTAATGTTTTCAAAAACAAAAATTCCCGGGGATCTATTAATTTTCGAATTCGATCTCCAATCTCCTGGTCTATCACTATTTGAATTTTCTATGTTTGTAAAAAAATTCTCTTCTGAAAATCCAGAAGTTGAGTTCGCAAATCTAATCAAAATGAAAATAGGCTTATGGCACGAAAGTTTTTTGACTTATGCTCTAAATCCGGAAGTTCTTTCATTTTTTGATTTCATGGAAAACAGAGTACCTTTATCTTTATTATCAAATGAGGATATCCTACATGAACTTTTTAGGTAATAGTATAACTCTTTCTGAGTTGATTTCTTTATTAAAGAAACTGCATCCAGAAGATAAAAACAAGAATAAGAGAGTTAGTTCTTCCATTAATTTAAACGAGCTAAAAGAAGCTCGTTTTTTTATTTTTTTATAATTAAATAAAATCAGCTGTTTATTAAGCTGAAGAAAGAAGGAAAAAAATGATTGAATTATCAAATAAAAAAACGACAAGAGTAATCGACCTTCATTTAATTCAGACTTGAAAAAAACTCACTGAATTAATAAAAGATGATCAATTCATTCTTGAAGTTACTAAAAAGATTTTTTTGATTTCTATGAAGAAAAATCTAGATAAATTAGAGAATCAAAGCATCTTCGGTTTTGCATATTGGAACCGGTTTACTGGGGATATTGTTGTTAAAATGGCAACGGATCTATACGAGATTCGAACAAATCTTCCATTCGATAATGACTTGCTATCCTACTTTACAGTAGTATCTTTCAATGATTTTGAAATTAAAAAATGGCTAAAAAACAAGTTTGATTTAAATCAATCTGATTTTTTGGCGTTAGCATCAGAAAGTTTAAAAGCTAAAATAAACTCTCAATTTGAAAGTTGGTATCTGGATCTTTTTGAAGCTATTAGTGAAAATAGTCTGATGCCACTTGATTATTACTATGCTGAGTTTAGAGTTACCCCAATTGATTTTCTGTCTGAAGATGAACAATTAGAAAATTATTGGTTTCATTTGGAACCATTTTCATCCCAAGATGATGATATAAACTATGCAACATTAAACTTAGGGACTAACTACCTAACAGTTTCAAAGTTTATTTTTGATAAGGATCTAAACTTAAAAGAACCATTTTCTTATTATCAAGATCAATTGATTGACTATGTTTTGAAAAAGCTAGAAAATCCAGACGATCTTTTGCTTTATGAATTAAACCTCCCTCTGAAGTTCTTAAAGAAGATTTTAGATTCTGGAACTAATAGAGAAGGGGAGATTCTTAAAATTATTGAATCATTTAAAGTTAAAAATCTTAAATGATTTTTGAGTCTCATCATAAAGATCAATTATTTGAAAAATCTACTTGACTTTACTGGGAACAAGTATTATATTGATAATCCATTATCCTTAGAAGATTTTGAAGAATTCGGGATCAAAGAAGTAAAAGAAAAAACAATGTCACTCTTCATCGAATACTTGAAGGAAAATGGACATTATCCATCAATTTACCAATCTGTTCTACCAGAAGAAGTTTATAAAGAAGCAAAAAAACAAAAACTTGATGGTTGAAGTTTTTCCATCTATGAGTACTTTACCATTAGATGAAGATCCAATTGTTTATAGTCCTGTTAGGAGCGATCTTGCTGTAATCACTTCTGAAGCTTATTCAGTAGATTTTGAATTAAAATCTTTGGAAGAGCAATTATTTAAAACAGGTTCTAAAACAACTAAGGAAGTTAAGAAAACTATCAAATTAATTTTTACAAATTAATAATTTTTAGATTATCTGACGAATTGAAATCTCATCTAAACTTTGTCCTAGAAATGGAAACTATAGATTAAAAAGAGATCCATCTGGATTTCTTTTTTTATTTGTGGTATAATGGGATTTAGAATGATTAATGAAAAGTTATAAATTAGTTTTTATAAAAAAACATCCTTATAATTTTTAATAAAAAAAGAAAGAAGGTTAACAAATGAAAAATAAGTTAATTCAAATGAAACGACTAGATCTGATAACTCGATTTACTGGAAGTTGGGCAAAAGATGCTGGAGACTTTTTGAATCCATTCTTTAAAAACAACGAAATCATCAGCTTATCAAACGATTTGTTCTTATCTAAAAGTGAACTACCTGGTGGATTTGTTTTTATGATAAGAACTGAAGTTTATGAACGAGCTGGTTCAGATCTTGCAACTTTGGAAAATCTTTTCTATTTTATGACTTCAAATCATTTAAAAGGGATGGAAAAAGAGTTGAAAAAAGTTGTAAACGAAAGATCAGAAAACGGAACTCTCCAAACTGAAGTAGATAAAGACGAGCTGATCTCTCTTAATGAGATTAGTAGTATTGTCTTTACAAAGCTTACTCTAAATGACTGGCTATCTGAAAACTTCTTGGTTTCAAAAACTATTTCAAGAATAGTGTTCTCTTTGGTGGTTTTTATTTTAATTTTTGTAGCTATGTATCTAAGAATTTTGAGTAGCGGTTTTGTTTATGGAGTTACAAGCTTCATTGCTGGTCTTTGTGATATTGGTATAATTTTACTCTTGATAGCAGCTATCAAAGCGCTTTTACAATTTAAGAATGATGTCTACGAATCATTTTTGAAAATTCAAAAAGAATTAATAGAAGTAGTTGCTTATGATGAGGGAGAACTGAAAGATAAGCTATTTGGATTTGTAGAAACAGAATGTAAAAAGCTAAATGGCAATGATTCTACAATGGTAGTGCACTTTGGAGAAGAAAAAGATTTCAGAACTTTATCAAAGTTTATTTCATGAAACTCTTACAGAATCTATCGTTCTCGTGAGCAGTCCGTTTTATCATTTTGAAAAATTAAAATCTTAAAAGATGCCTTTAATATGGTAGCTAAAAAATTATTAACTCCAATTAATAAAAAAAGAAAGAGGGTTTGTTTTATGAACAACAAGTTTATTAAAGCTAGACGCATGGATTTAATTTCCAAATTAATTAAAAAAGAAGATACCGATTTCACTTCAACGGTGAACGGTATCCTTCCAGAAGATTCAAAGTTTGTAAAACTAACTTCTGACATAATTTTAATTAAAAAAGAAAATGGATTTGATTTCGGATTTTCAAAGGATGCAGTTTCTAAAACTGGCGGAAATCCAGTGAACTTAGAGGGTTTGTTTGATCCACTAGTTTCTTCTTACGTGCCAAAAATGAAAGACGACATCATCTCACTCCTTGAAGAGGAAAAGAATTCTGGAGCTCTAATCACTGATATTGATCCAGAAGAATTTATTACTCTTGATCAGGTTCAGGAATTGATGCAAGAAAAGCTGAAACTGGTAGAGTGGGCAAACAAAAAACTTAGCCTTTCTTCAGTAAAAGCTTTAATCTTTAGCTTATTAATTTTTGGTTCCATTTCATTGTTTATGTTTCTAAAAATCTTAGCAACTGGTTATAGTTATGCTTTGACTAGTTTTCTAGCAGCAATCTTTTATGCCGTTGTTGTTCTAGTAAGTTTTGACATGATTCGATTCTTCGCTACAGATTATGGTCCTAAAAAGAAAAAAGCTTTAGTTAGATTAAAAAATCTAATTTTGACAAATCAATCTCAGGATCTTCTATCTTTAAAAGAAGAGGTTTTTAAAGACTATAAACTAATAGCATTAGATCTAGAAGACGAAAAATTCAATGAATTCTCTGAGAAAGAAATTGCTAACGTTTATGACTATCTCTTCCATCAGATAGATGATGATGAGGAGAAAAATCAAGAATCCAGCGAATCAACTGACCATGAAAATCCGTTCATGCTCTTTGCTGATTTAATTAACTAATAAAAAAGAGAGTTTCATACTCTCTTTTTATTTTTTATTCAAGTTTTTGTTTGTATCAAAAAAACACCCCAAATTGTGGGTGTTTGTCAGAGAGTGTGTTCATTGTTTGATTTTTGATGGAAAACTCAAAAACCGACATTAATTATAACTTTTTCAAACTGTAACCTCTATCTCTTATTATAGCTCTAAATCAATTTATTTTTTTATGCTTAGAGTTTATCTTATTAATTTTCTTAATCAAGAATAATACAAGCTCTCTTAAACCATTATAAACTAAAAAGAAAAAAAGACATAATAAATTATTATGTCTTTTTATTTATTGAATAATTAAAACTTTGATGAATTAAAGTATTAATTATTTGTTATTTTTCTTGAAACGTTTTCTAGCCGCAAATGATACTAGACCACCAAGACCTGCTAGACCAACAAGTGGTAAAATGATTTTACCTGCAGATGCACCAGTTTTAACGGCTTCTTTCTTGTCGGCAACTTTAGCTTTGGTTTTGTAAACATGAATTACATCGCCATTGTTTTCATCTTTTTCAGTTTTCTCAAAGTCATAACCATCAATGTCTTCTTTAGGTTGGTCCCCATCTTTTGTTTTGATAACAAATTGTTTACCATCCTTGAAAGTTACAAACTTAGTTACTATTTTGTGATAGATGTGAACGGTGTTTCCGTCCTTATCTACTTCTGTTTTGATGAAAGTGTAACCTTGAATCTTTTCATGATCTTTTTTGCCTTTTTCGGTCTTGATTACATTACCGTTTTCGTCCTTGAAAATAGTAAGTGTTTCAACAGGAGCTGGATCATTATCCTTATAGAAATGAGTTATATCACCTGTTTTCGGATCTGTTTTAGTTTCTACGAAAGTATAACCAGCTAGATCTTCTTTAGGTTGTTCTCCGTTTACAGTTTTAAGGACAATTTCTTTTCCATCCTTAACATTGACAAACTTAGTCACGATTTTGTGATAGATGTGGACAGTGTTACCGTCATTATCAACCTCTGTTTTAATGAAAGTATAACCTTTCAATTTTTCAGCTGGTTTCTTACCTTTGTCTGTCTTGATAACTTCTCCAAACTCATCTTTGTGAATTGTATTCACTGATTTGTAATAATGAGTTGTGTTGCCATCCTTATCTTTCAGTTTTAACGAACTTGTAATCTGGAATTTCTTCCTTTTCAACTGTTCCTGGTTTTTCTTTGATTAGTTTTCCACCCTCATCTACAAAACGAGTTACAACCTTTTTAGGCTCTTCGTTTTTCTTGAATACGTGGATGTATTCAGTAGCTGTTGGGTGTTCAGTTCTTACAAAAGTGTAACCTTTAATTGTTCCAGGCTCTACCGGTTTGTCACCAATAACAACTTTGGTCAATGATTCTTTGGTAGCTTCATCAATCCATTTAGTTGTTACTTTAACATCATCTTCAACTTTTTTAACCTGATTCTTTTTGAAGACGTGAGTAACACTTCCTGTTTTAGAATCAGTATCAGTTCTAACAAAAGTATAACCATCAATTGTTCCTGCCGGTTCAACTGTTTCTGCAATCTTAGAGTTCTTGATTGCTTTCTTAGTTGCTTCGTCAACCCATTGAGTGGTTTTATACTGGATTCTCACCCCTGAACCACCTACAGTAGTACCTTTAACTTGAATTGTTGTAGGACCAGAAACTGATTTAGTAGTTTTAGGGTCATTAGTTTCAGTACTTAGGTAATACTTCATACCAGTAACTTTGTTTGCTTCTTTGTTGTATCCTTCAAATGAAGTGATTTTGATTGGCAACCATAAATTAGCAGTTTCAGTATAAGTATCGTTCAAAACTTCAAAAACAACCTTATCTGGAGTTGATTCTACAACTTTAGCTTTCAAGTAATTCAATTTGGTTATATAAGCACCATGATCATTGATCAATGAATCATCTTTAGCTGTAGATCTACCATGACTAACAGTCATTACTGAACCAACTTTAAGTCTATTATTTTCAGAATCAAACTTGAAATTACTGTCTGATTTGCTTTCTGCAACGATTCGATCACCTTTCTTCAAAGGCTCTGATTTATTAGGATCTACAGCAAAGAAAATTGTACCGTTTCCAAGTCCCTTATCTGTATTGGTAACTTCATTCAAGTTTTCAATATTACCAACATTAAATGGAGTTTGATCTCCGGCTGGATCACCATTCATTTGGAATGAATTTTTGACAATTGTTTTTCCACCAGATTCGATACTATAGACAACTTCTCTATCTTTGCTTGACAAAATTGTTTGAGATCGTTTGTTCGTCAAACCAATACTAAAATCAAGAGTATTGAATTCTTCTGCTTTCTTATTGAAAACAATTTCAAAGTCTGTGATTAGTTGAGTATCCGGTTTTAGGTTTTTGTGCCCATCATTTAATTTGCTTAAATCTTGAGTATAAAGTGCTGAATTTTCATTATTCCACTGCTCCCCAGCTTCATAATAATAATACTTTTTACCATTAACTTCATAATAACTTTGATCATGTAAAACAATTTTACCGATTACAGTTCCATCTTTTAATTTAAGTTCAGAATTGTGTAAGTCTTGAAGTTCGATCCCTTTAGCCTTAAAAGTGATTTTGTCACCCTCTTTAACTCTTTGCTTAACTTTAGCATCAATCTGCCAAGTGTCACGGTGAGCCCAGTTAGTTGTTTCATTTCCGGAAAGCTTCATTGTACCAGTCAACTCAACATTGCTAACTTCTTGAGCAGATGAAACCACCCCTACTCCAACAATTCCAGCAACTGGAGCTGCTGCACCTAATGCAGAAGTTGCCAACATTGTAACACCAGCTAGTTTAGCTACAAAATTCTTATTATTTTTCACTCTCTATTTTCTCCGTTTTTAACCTCTCTTTTTTCATTATACATTATTTTTTCAAAAAAATAATGCAAACAAAAAATAAAGGAGAGTTTGTTTTTATTTCTCCTTTATTTATTATAGATTTATTTTAGGTTGGTTTTACTTTTTAAATTAATTCTTTTTTTAAAAAAACGTGAATAATACTACCCGGTGTTGGACCGGGATTATTTCTTACAAAAGAATATCCATCAATATCTCCAGGAGATACTTGGGATATCTCTGTTTTTCAGAACTTCAGAATTTTTTTATCTTGACTGGTTATTCCAGGAGAAGATAATTTGTTCATTTTAGAGTTTTTTTATCTTGAATTACAAAATCTAATAACAAAACTGCACATAATGTGGAAATTGCTGTAATAGTAACAATCTTTACTAATTTTTTATTATTTTTTTCATCATCTATTACCTCGTTTTTTTAATTTATCTTTTTTTAAAATCCATTATACATTATTTACTCAAAAAAAGCAAATCAAATAAAAATGGAGCGTTCATTTGAACGCTCCAAATCAGAGAGTGAAAAAGTAGATAATGGTAGTTTTGGAAGAACTAACCATTATGAGTTAATTCTTATTTTTTAGATTTGCGTTTAGCAACGAAACCTACCAAACCACCAAGTCCAGCTAGACCGACAATTGGCAAGATAATTTTACCAGCAGAAGCTCCGGTTTTAACCGCTTCTTTTTTGTCTGCAACTTTAGGTTTGATCTTATAATGATGAATTACATCTCCAGATTTTTCATCTCGATCTGTTTTTTCATAATCATATCCATCAATATCCTCTTTAGGTTGATCTCCATCCTTAGTTTTAAGGACAAATTCTTTACCATCTCTTTCAGTTACAAACTTTGTCATAATCTTATGGTAGATATGGACTGTGTTACCGTCTTTATCTGTTTCAGTTCTGATATAAGTGTAGCCAGACAAGTTTTCCTTATCTTTCTTACCTTTTTCAGTCTTGATTACATTACCATTTTCATCTTTGAAGATAGTAAGAGTAGTAATTGGAGTAACTTCTTTATCCTTATAGAAGTGAGTTACATCACCAGTCTTAGGATCTTTTTTAGTTTCTACAAACTCATACCCATCCAAATCTTCTTTAGGTTGATCTCCATCTTTTGTTTTTAGGACGATTTCTTTACCGTCTTTTTTAAGTACAAAATTGGTTACAATTTTATGGTAGATGTGAACAGTGTTCCCGTCTTTATCAATTTCAGTCTTGATAAAAGTGTATCCGGTAATTTTATCTGATGATTTTTTACCTTTTTCAGTCTTGATTACATTACCACCTTCTTCTTTGAAGATAGTGATAATTGTTCGATAATGATGGATTGTGTTCCCATCTTTATCTTTTTCAGTTCTTACGAACTTGTAATCAGGAAGATCTTCTTTTTCTACTGTTCCCGGTTTTTCTTTGATTAGATTTCCATCTTCATCAACAAAACGAGTTACAACTTTTTTAGGTTCTTCATTCTTCTTGAAGATGTGTTTGTAGATGTTTTCGTTTGCTTTATCTCTTTCGGTTTTAACAAACGTATAACCATCTATCTTACCAGGCTCTTGAGGTTTATCACCTTTAGCTTCTGCTTTAAGTGCCTTACCTGATTCGTCCACCCAACGAGTTGTGATTTCTACATCATCTTCCTCTTTGGCTTTAGGGTTAGCCTTATACTCTAAAGTAATTGAAGTTTGTCCCTCTTTTACTTTTCCAGTAAGTGGTGCACTGCCCTGTTTCAAACCTTTATAAGTGTAGCCTTCAATTTTGTAAGATGCTGGATCAACTTTATAATCAGTTCCTTCTGGTTCCAATTTCACTGGAGTTTCGAACTTCTTAATTTGTTTTCCAGCCTCATCTACAAAGTTTACAGTTACAGAACCACGCTTGATTTTTTGGGCGTCACTAGAGATACTTTGACCTTGAATATCTGCATAGTCAGATTGATTAAGTTCTTTTAGTTTTGTATCTCCACGATAAATTGTTGTTTTTATATTGATGTTTTTTAGTTGTTTTTTCTCAAAATCGACTGATTTAGAAGATTGATCAAGGATTTCAGTTTTTAACAAATTATCTAAATGAATTGTTTGCCCATCATTTGGTGCATCTAACAACTCAAAAGTAAATCGTTTAGGACTAACTTCTGTAAACTTGATTTTTGGTTGTGTTGGATAATTTTTAATAAAACCAGTTTTAGGGTTTGTTTGATATTGAGAATTGAATCTATCTTTTGTATCATCTTTCGCAATAATTGGTTTGTTTATTTCTAAACCATTACCCAATGTTACAGCAATAGGGCTATCATCACTAAGTTCAACTGTTATTTTATCTCCAGCTTTAAACCCATCTCTGTTACCAACTTTTTGATTAAAACTAAATGGGAAATTCAGACCTGTTAATTTATTACCATCAGAGTTTGCAATTCTCCATTTTGGAGCCCATCCGGCATCAAAACCAACATTATCAAGCTTTGGTTGACCTTTTAATCTGATTTTCTTTTCAATTTTCTTGTCCCCAACTTTGATGTAATAATTAATTACATTGCCACCTTCTTTGTGGAATTTTTGGACACCACCATCAACATTAAAACCACTAATACTCAAAGTAGGATTTTTATAATTTTCTATTTCTTTATTAAAAGTTAATTCGTAATGTTTAATATTATCAAGTCGATCTTCAGTACCAAAGTCAGTATTTTTATACACCAACCTACCAACTACAACATCTCCAATTTTTACATCCAATCCAGAATTTGAAACTAATGATAGGTTACTCTCAATAGAAATCTTATCTCCATTCTTAGGTGAACCATTTAATTTAAAATTAGCAGAATAATTATCAATCTTCAAGTTTGATGTATCATTGGTGGTTTCAGGAATTCCATCTGAGCCAATTGAAGTGGAACTACTAGCATCAATGTTCCCAGTCAACGACTCGACTTGAACACCTTCAGCCATACTAATCACTCCTGGAATTGTTCCAGCCAGTGGACCAACAATACCGATTCCTGTAGTTGCCATCATGGTTACTCCGGCAAGTTTTGCGACAATTTGTTTTTTCTTATTTTTCACTCTCTTTTTTCTCCGTATGTTTTTTAGTTAATCTCTACCCATTATTCTACCCCCCCCCCGTCCTATAAAATCTATGTAAATTAACATAAAAAAAGCACTCAATTGAGTGCTTTTAGTCAGAGAGTGAAAAAAAGTAAGTAATAGTAGTTTTGGAAGAACTAACCATTATGAGTCAATTCTTATTTTTTAGATTTGCGTTTAGCAACGAATCCTACCAAACCACCAAGTCCAGCTAGACCGACAATCGGTAAGATGATCTTACCAGCAGAAGCTCCGGTTTTAACTGCTTCTTTTTTGTCTGCAACTTTAGGTTTGATCTTATAATGATGAATTACATCTCCAGATTTTTCATCTCGATCTGTTTTTTCATAATCATATCCATCAATATCCTCTTTAGGTTGGTCGCCATCCTTAGTTTTAAGGACGAATTCTTTACCGTCTCTTTCAGTTACATACTTGGTCATAATCTTATGGTAGATATGGACTGTATTCCCGTCTTTATCTGTTTCAGTACGGATATAAGTGTAACCAGACAAGCTTTCCTTATCTTTCTTACCTTTTTCAGTCTTGATTACATTACCGTTTTCATCCTTGAAGATAGTAAGAGTAGTGATTGTAGCAACTTCTTTATCCTTATAATAGTGAGTTACATCACCTGTTTTCGGATCCTTTTTAGTTTCTACAAACTCATAACCATTAAAATCTTCTTTAGATTGGTCACCATCTTTTGTTTTTAAAATGATTTCTTTGCCGTCTTTTTTAAGTACAAAATTGGTTACAATTTTATGGTAGATGTGAACAGTATTTCCATCTTTATCAATTTCAGTTTTGATAAAAGTGTATCCGGTAATTTTATCTGATGATTTTTTACCTTTTTCAGTCTTGATTACATTACCACCTTCTTCTTTGAAGATAGTAATAACTGTTCGATAATGATGGATTGTGTTTCCATCTTTATCTTTTTCCGTTCTGACAAACTTGTAATCAGGAAGATCTTCTTTTTCTACTGTTCCCGGTTTTTCTTTGATTAGATTTCCATCTTCGTCAACAAATCGAGTTACAACTTTTTTAGGTTCTTCATTCTTCTTGAAGATGTGTTTGTAGATGTTTTCATTTGTTTTATCTCTCTCAGTTTTAACAAACGTATAACCATCTATCTTACCAGGTTCTTGAGGTTTATCACCTTTTGCTTCTGGTTTAAGAGTCTTACCAGCTTCATCTACCCAACGAGTTGTAATTTCTACATCATTTTCCTCTTTGGCTTCAGAAATAGCTTTATACTCTAAAGTAATTGAAGTTTGCCCTTCTTTTACTTTTCCAGTAAGGGGAGCACTACCCTGTTTCAAACCTTTATAAGTGTATCCTTTGATTTTATAAGCTGTAGGATCAACTTTATAATCAGTTCCTTCTCTCTCCAAAGTTACCGGAGTTTCGAACTTCTTAATTTGTTTTCCAGCCTCATCCACGAAGTTTACAGTTACAGAACCACGCTTGATTTTTTGGGCATCACTAGAGATGCTTTGACCTTGGAAATCGGCATAGTCTGTTTGAGTTCGTTCTTTTAATTTTTGATCCCCACGAGAAATAGTAGTTTTAACTGTAATGTTTTTGATTTGTTTTTTCTCAAAATCAATTGATTTAGGAGATTGATCTAAAAGATTAACAGCTAAAAGTTCATCCAAGTGCAATGTTGCCCCATCACCAGGTTCATCTAATAATTCAAAAACGAAACGTTTTGGACTAACTTCCAAGAACTTAATTCTAGGGATTTTGCTATAACTTTTAACAAATCCAGTTTGAGGGTCTATTTCATAACTAGAATTGAATCTATCTTTTGTATCCCAAGGGATTTCAATAGGTTTATTGATTTCAAAACCATTTCTCAAATTAACAGAAATTGGGCTATCCTGATTGATTTCAACTGTGACCTTATCACCTACTTTAAACCCATCACGATTACCAACTTTTTGTTCGAAACCGAATGGGAAACTCATTCCATTTAGCTTTTCACCATCTGAATTTGCAATTCTCCATTTAGTAGCCCAAGCAGCATCAAATCCAATATTATCAAACTTTGATTGACCTTTTAAACGGACTTTTTTCTCAATTTTTTTATCACCAACTTTTATGTAGTAATTGATTACATTACCGCCCTCTTTATAAAACTTCTTCACATTGCCGTTTGTATTAAAACCATTAATTGTAATAGTTGGATTTGTAAAGTTTTCAATTTCTTTATTAAAAGTTAATTCATAGTAATTAATGTTGTATAATCGTTTTTCATTCCCTTGGTCAGTATTCTTATAAGCTAATTTACCAACTACCTTATCACCAACTTTAATATCTAACCCTGGACCACCAACAATTGAAAAGTTACTCTCAACCAAGAGTTTATCCCCTGCTTTAGGAGATCCAGTAAGTTTCATAATAGCCTTATAGCTATCAATTTTCAAGTTTGAAGTTTCAATCTTAGTTTCAGGAATACCGTCTGCACCAATTGAAGTTTCACTACTAGCATCAATGTTTCCGGTCAACGACTCAACTTGAACACCTTCAGCCATACCAACAACCGCTGGAATTGTTCCAGCAAGTGGGGCAGCAATACCCAAACCTGTAGTTGCCATCATAGTAACACTAGCAAGTCTTGCGACAATTTGTTTTTTCTTATTTTCCACTCTCTTTTTTCTCCGTTTGTTTATTAGTTAATCTCTATTCATTATTCTACCCCCCCCCCCGTCCTATAAAATCTATGTAAATTAACATTAGAAAAAGCACTTGATTAAGTGCTTGAAATTAGATTGATTTTTTACTAAATAACTTTATAAACCAGATCAAAGTTTTCCTTCTTTACTGGGTATAGTTCGCCTCGAATACCTTTGACTAAAACTTCTCCTGGGAAAAGTTTTTCATCTCCTTCTAGAGTTTCGATTATGATAAATCCTTGTTCTTTAACTGTTGAAGGGGTTTGTTTCTTGTCTGCATTAAGATTAAAACCAGAATCTTCAATAAAGCTTAAAACTTCTTTTATACTGTCTGGTTCTAGATTTGTAAAATCTACAAACTCAATTTCATAAACTTTTTTAACAAATCGAGAAAACTCTCCTTCTTCAGCTAAAAAAGAATAGGTTTCCAAAAAGATTTCATGGTCAATAAACCAGAAACATCGATCTGTGTTTTCCTCGAAAATAATCCAATTTCCTAAAGTTAATCGAATCTCGCCTCTATCTTTTTGGATGAACAAATCACCTGTTGACTCTTCAAATCGAACCGGTTCATTTTTGTTAGATCCTAATAGATTTAAAAGAGAATCCAAATCAGAATCCTTTGTATAACGTTTAGCCAGTACCTCGATTGGCTTTTTAATTGCCTTCATTAAAATCTCCTCTTTTTCTGTTTCTTTTTAAAAAATTATATCACTCTTAATTAGTTATCTTTTTGAATTTTTAAAGATTTATTATTTTCTTTAAATCTTTAAAGTAATCTAAGACTTCGTTTAGTTTTTTTCAACATAAGACTGATCTAATTCCTGCACTTCTTTACTTAAACAAACAAAAGGTTTGATTGATTGGTGGAATTTCATGTAATCGTTGTAATAAGTTGCAACCGACCATGAATCGTGAACCATTTCTTTTGTGATTTTCAGATCTGCTGATAATGCTGTTAGAACCAGTTGAGTATAAAATGTTAAAAAAATTTTTGAGATAATAATAGTGAATCACCTTGATTAAACATTGAATTAACTTTATCCATAATTTTATCAACATAAGTATAAGTTTTTTTCTAGATGATTCTTTTAAAATTACTCCTGAGAAAATAAGATAATCACTTAAATAATAAGGTTTATCGAATATTGTTACCTTAATATCGTTTCTATTTCTATATAAATCTAAATTATTATCATAAGAATGACGCATGTTTTTCCAATATTGCTCGTTATTCCCCCTCTTTTGACTTCGTTTTTTATAAATTGATTCATTGTTTTTAGCATCAACAAGTATGATCTCAACATTGTATCCTCTATTTAAGAGGTAATTTAAACAATCTGCTTGTAGCCAACCCGTTACGACATCATACTTTCCAGAATCTATAATTTTGCACCAATCTTCCATATAACGTTCAAACCAATTATCATTTATTTTACGATTTGGAAGACCTTTAAACTCTTCATCACTTAAATCTTCGAACCCGGTCTTGTCATACTTATATTCTAGAGTATGTTTGTCAAAATCATACACATTAATATAGTTTTTGTCAGCATAAGTTTTACCGACGCATCCAACACTTAAAATAATTCTTGTCATTTAATGCTCCTTTTATGTTAATATCCATAAGATAGTTCAATCTTGTTCTTATAATAACTCTTTTTAATCTAGCACTGAATAAAATGATTTAATAATGTCATTGAATTGACCATTATCTGAAATAGATAAGCCAGAATCTATAGATTGAATTAACAATTCTAAATTGGATTTTTGCGTCGTCAGAGATTTTTAAATGATAATCCATTATTCTTAGCATCGCTTATTAAAGAAATCATTTTTATCATATCGGCTTTATCTTGCCTATTATCCAACAAGTGGAAAAAGAATCTAACTATTTTATTACCTTTTTATTTTTAAACTTGATGGATGAAAAAAATTGTTAAAGAAATAATTACCAAAATTAAAGGCTAAGAAGGTAAATGAAGTTTCATTAACTGTAAACTCACGAGAAACTTCCATTTTTTTCGATCTTGAATTTCAGTCATGATTGTATCTTTAATTAGATCTTTTATTTGTACCATGTTTGAAAACAATTCTCCCATTAAATAAGATAAGTTTTTCTAATAAATCTAATAAATCATCATTACTCAATCCATTTAAAACATCTCGAGTTAATAAAGAAAAAGAATACCCGGTATAACCACTACCATAAAATGAATGTTCAAAAAAATTCATAGATTTTACGAACTCCTACATCTTCTGTCTTACTAAGAGCAATTGCTTTGTTAAACAATTGAATAGTGGTATGATCTGAAATCAAACCAACAGCATGTAATTTATAAAAACTATCAAAATCTACATTATATAATGCACCATCCTCCAAGATATCAAAAGAAAGATCCTTGAACGAAGTGATGATTAGTTTATAAACTTCTTCTGAGACTAAGTTCTCAAAATCTAATCTTTTCACAGTGTTTCTACTTACAGTAACTTCGTTATCTGCGAAAAACATCAAGAATTCTATCAAATCTTTTTGATTTAATAACCGAAGAGGGTGTTCGCCATTCCTTAATTCATAGATTCGAAGTCGTTCTTTTACAGATCCAACTTTTTCAATTGATAAATCCAAGATTAATTTTGTAACTTCTGGAGTAAGATGTTTGTCGATTATAAAACTAGATAATTTTTCAATTTCCGGTTTTAATTTAAACTCATCAAAATCAAACTCTTCAAAAACCTCAACCAATTCTTTATACAATTTCAGATTTCTATTCAAGTAAAATGAACCCAATAATAGAAAATCATCCATTTCTTTTACCGGTCTCAACTCTGAAGCATGGATCTGAGAATCACAAATAATGAACTCTTGAGAGTAAAAAGAAAACAAAAACTTCAAATCAACCTTTTTCTTATCCCCTGCAATTGAATCGCTAACAATTTGGTAGATTTTTGAATTCAATGCTTCTAGAAGCTCTTCTCTACCATCAGAAGAAAAGTAGAAATCCTTAAATTGTTTAAGGGGAGATTCATCTTTTGCTTGCTTCAACATAATTTTTTTTCCTTCTTTCTTCTAGCTAGAAATCTAGCTATTTTTTTATTTTTAGTTATAAAAAGAAAAAAAGTTATGGCATCGGTTTACTTTTCTTTTACTTTGTATCGGTTATAATAAAAAAGCACTCAATTGAGTGCTTTTAGTTAGAGAGTGAAATAAGAAGATTTAGGTAGTTAGTTGGAAATGCTAACTATCTTTTTTCGATTAATTAGCCTTTTCTTTTAGCTTTGCGTCTAGCTACAAAAGTAACCAAACCACCTAGTCCGCTAAGACCAACCAATGGTAGGATGAATTGACCAGCTGAAGCTCCGGTTTTTACAGCTTCTTTCTTGTCAGCGACTTTAGCCTTGACCTTATAGCGGTGGATTACATCACCATTGCTTGGATCTTTTTCAGAAGATTCGAATTCATAACCATCCAAATCTTCTTTAGGTTGATCACCATCAACTGTCTTGATCACAAAGTCTTTTCCATCTTTCTTGGTTACAAACTTAGTTACAATTTTGTGATAAGTGTGAACGGTGTTCCCATCCTTATCTACCTCTGTCTTGATAAAGGTATAACCTGGAATCTTATCTGGATTTTTTTTACCTTTTTCAGTTTTGATTACATTACCGTTTTCGTCCTTGAAGATAGTAAGTGTTTCAATTGGTGCTGGATCGTTATCCTTATAGAAGTGAGTTACATCACCTGTTTTTGGATCTTTTTTAGTTTCTACAAAACTGTAACCTGGAATATCTTCTTTAGGTTTGTCACCATCCACAGTTTTCAGAACAATTTCCTTACCATCTTTAACATTGACAAACTTAGTTACAATTTTGTGGTAAGTATGAACAGTGTTTCCGTCTTTATCCTTTTCTGTTTTTACAAAACTATATCCTGGAATTGAGTCAGGCGTTTTATTACCTTTTTCAGTTTTAATTACATTACCATCCTCATCCTTAAAAATAGTTGTGATTGATCGATAGTGGTGGATTGTATTACCATCCTTATCTTTTTCAGTTTTCACAAAGATGTAATCAGGTAGATCTTCTTTTGGAGTTGTGCCTGGATTTTCTTTGATTACCTTACCATCTTCGTCAACGAATCTTGTTACCACTTTTTTAGGATCTTCATTCTTTTTGAAGATGTGTTTATAAACCTCATTCCCGTCACGTTCAGTTCTCAAGAAACTATAACCATCAATCTTACCAGCTTCTTGAGCCTTATCAGATTTAACATCTGGTTTAATTGATTTTCCAGATTCGTCAAGCCATTTTGTAGTGATTTCTACATCATCCTCTTCTTTAACCTGTTTATTTTTCTCGAATTGAAGGGTGATTACTTGTTTACCTTCAATTACTTTACCAGTTTCAGAAGCAGAGCCCGGTTTTACACCTTTAAACTTATAACCATCTAATGTTTTTAGAGGTGTAAGATCAACTTTATAAGCGTCACCGACTGGTTGGTTATTTGAAGCAATAAACGGAGCTTTGATACTCTTACCGTTTTCATCTACAAATTCAACGACAACAGAACCACGTTTGATTAGATTTCCAGATGTACCGATTTGAGCACCAGTAAAAGTAGCTTTGTAATTTTCAGTGTTCTTGTAGATCTCTTTCCCATCTCTAAGAATTCGAGTATTTACAACAACTGGAGTCATTTCCATCTTATTATAATCAATTCCTTTGGTTGATAGAATCTCAAGGTTTGTAGATGGACCGTTTGCACCATTACCAAGGTTAGTTATGGTACCTTCTCCACCAACTTTTGTAACTTCTAGCACAAAACGATTTAATCCAGTTTCAACAACTTTAAGTTTTGTATTACCAGATTTTTCAAGAATTCGTCCAGATTTTTTGTTAGTTGCATAACTTGTCAAGTTAAAGGTGTTAAACGTGTCTGTTCCATCAAGAACATCACCAACTTTCACATGAGATCGTAAACCAATTGTTGCGAATTGATTGTCATTAGCGACTACCTCAATTCTATCGCCAACTTTAAGTTCTTGGCTATTTTGGTCATTCAATCTAGTTACTAAAGCAAATGGTAAAAAATTATTTTGTTCAATTGAACCATCTTGTTTAATCGTACCAGCATACCAACCATGTCCTACACCAGCAGATAATGCATGAGTTGTGATTGGATTATAACCTTTAAAAAAGATTGTATCATCATAAACAACTTTATCACCGAACTGAGCTTTTATCTTAAATTCCTGTCCTGATGGTTTTGATAATTTTTTAGCTTCTGAATAAACCCCTTTAAAACTCAATGAAATAGTTGGATTCTCGAAGTTTTCAATTTCTTTATTAAAAGTTATTTTGTAATAATGGTTATTATAAACTTCGTTTTTAGTTTCATTAATATTGGAATCTGTAGCATAATAATGTGTATTATCTGCCTTCAAATCCCCATCTAAGTTTTCTCCTTTTGTATACTCTATTTTACCAACAACTTTATCACCAATTTTAATTTCAGAAGAACCTATAGCAAAGCTTAATCCAGTGGTTTTGATATTGATAACACTACCATCCGCAACTCGACCATTAATACTAACAATGTAGTTCTGGTCTGTAACAATAGAATTCCCTTCATAAAGTTTTTTCGATGCATCTAGCGGTTGTTTATCAGTAATAGAATAACTCCCTTTAACTGTAAAATTCGTCACTTCTTTTCCTGTTTCACCTTCAGCGAAACCAACAACCCCTTGAACAGCACCAGTAAGTGGAGCTACTGTACCTAGCACAGTAGTTGATAACATAGTTACTCCGGCAAGCTTGGCAATCATTTGTTTTTTGTTATTATTTTTATTCACTCTCTTTTTTCTCCATGTGATTTAATTTAGTTAATCTCTACCCATTATTCTACCCCCCCGTCCTATAAAATCTATGTAAAACAATATCAAAAAATGCACCTATAAGTGCATTTTTAATTGTATCAATTTTATTGAATTATTTTTATAAACTAGATCAAAGTTTTCCTTAAATCATTGAGCTTTTTGTGTGTCAATTTTTACTGTGTCAACTGTGTCAAAACAACACACTAAATAAAAAAAATAATAATTTTTTCTGTGTGCAAACAACTGTGTTTCTGTGTTCAGGAACACAAAAAAATTGCAAATAATAGTTTTTTTCTGTGTTTTTAAATTATCCCGCAACTTTCAAAAAAAACCTCATTTTTTTAATGAGGGTTTTTAAGTTTAAAATTATGCTGTTAGACGAACCAAATTATAAGTGTTATCACTATAAGAAACTTTGGTAAAAGGTCTAACTATTCTTATAATATTATAAGCAGCATTCAAATCAGCATCTACAATGTTTCCAGAAGATAGGGTTGCTTTATGCCCATGTCTTTTTAATTTTGTAGTTTTAACATCTTCATCACAAGCAAGTTCACCCTTAGTTGGATCTACTTGACTGGTATGTCGTTCACCACAAAGAATCAAATAAAACTGGGAGTTCAATAACTCTTCTACCATTACTCGGAAGAAGTATTGGAAACACTTTCATCCCGGGTAGATTGTTTCGATAGATCTACACCACCAACAATTCCTAAAACAATTGCTTTTACTTTACGTTTAGAAAATCGTTTAAAAAGATTATCAGTTATATCCTTAATCCCATCAGAAATCAATTTCATATCAAGAGGTTCAATATTACCAATTTTCCTTGAAAATAAATTACTATACTTTTTGGAAACTTCGAAAATCTTGGCAGATCCCATCTGAATTCCGCTACTTTTATTAGAAAAAGCAATCGTTAATAGATTGGTTGGAGTTCCTCCAATATCAATTCCAGCGATTAAGTCAGTGTCAGAAAGCTTAATATCAGACTCTTTGGAAAATGATGGATTCAAATCCGACAATTTCAGACGTTTACCCCCAATGCTACCTGTCAACTTACGAAAGAACTTACTTTCAAAAAAGTTTTCTGGTTTTTCAAAAACACTAGTAAATACTCCTGGATATGGATTCACCACTTTCTTTTTTTGATCCAGAAAATCTTCTTCAATAGTTCCAGTAAAGTCGTTTGGAACTACAAAGACTCCAGGTTTAGGTTCTTTAACAACTGTTTCATCTACTAGAAAACGTTCATCTTCATAAACCAAGAATCTTACTTTAGCTGTTCCAGAAACGGGTTCTGTAACTTTTATTGGTTCAGAAACTTTTTCTGATTTAATAGTTGTCACCTTAGATTCCAAAACCAATTCTTCTTCTACTAATTCTGGTTTTGCTTTTGACAAGATAACATTGCAAATCCGGTGAAATTGTTTTAATTTCAGACTAGATAACTTAATTTGCAATTTTTTTAGACTAGAGTCTATGGAAAGTTTCAATTCTAATTCTGTCTGAAACTTATCCATAGGAGTTAAATCTGAACTGTTTAGTTGATTTGATTTTTCTATGTTTTTCTTTTTATAGCAATAATCAAATCTTCGACATCTTTATCTAGACTAGATTGCTGAAAAAAACAATTAATTTCAAAACTTCTTCTAGCATAAAAATCCTTCTTTCTATGACCAACTCTAGGTCAATTTATTTAATTATAGCAATAACCAAACAAGTTATTGCTAGGATTTTCAATCAATAAAAAAACTTTATCAGTTTGGATTTTCCTTTCAAAGAAGCTTGGAATTTTTGAACGGTTTTTTTGATTGAATGAATCATAAAAAAAGTTTTTTTGACTCCTAAATGAATCTGTAGTAACTCCATAAAAGATCACAAAAGTCACATTCAAATCCTTCTGAACCGGCAGACCAATAAAAAAATTAAATGAACGATAAATTAGTGATAATATAGAAATTAAAAAAAGATAACTGTCGGAATTGAAAACATTAAAACAAGAATCAATCCATTATCTGCAACCCAACCAACAAGCCAAAAATAGGACTATAGAAATTGTTATAAAAGTTGCATAAATCTCTAGATTTTTCTGTCAACTTTCTTTTTTAAATTAGATTCAAAAATCTCAACTTCTAAATTGTAATTTTCAACTGCTAATCGTAAATCTGATAAACTAATAAACTTTTCATTGTCCAGTTCGAAGGATACATTATCACCATTATCAAAGCCTTCCAGAACTAGTTCTTCAATTTTTTTCATCTTCGGAAGGAGATTCATGATAATTTGTTCTACTAATTTTGGTACTTCAACTTGAATCTTTTCTTTTTCAAAATAAAGTTCAATTCTATCTTTTTTTAGTTTCGAAAAATAATTCCTTGAAATTCTTTAATTGTTCCAGTCGGAACTTCTACAATCATCGTTTGTATAAGATTGTAAACAGATCGTGCTCTATCGAATACAGAAGCAACATCAACTCTACTTTTTCATTTTTTTCATTTCCTCTTGTTTTTTTCTTTATTTTTATTTTTATCACAAAAACAAAAAGAAACTCAATAGATTGAGTTTCTTTTTAGATTAGAAATTGATTAGCTGCAAATCGGATTTTTAAAATCTCATTATATTGATGCAAGAAAGAATAACTAAATCTACTATGGTCTGTATGATTGAATAGAAGCACCTTCATATAACCAAAATTAATAATATTATTTTCTTTAGAATCAATATCTTTTTTTCATCAAATTAATAATTTTCAATCGTTCTCTCAAAATCACAAAGAAAAATAGATGTAAGTATCACTCCAAAAAAACAAGTAATAGAGCCGAAATCTTATAGGTGGTAACTAAAAAAACTTTGTTTAGTATCAAGAACTCCAAATCTTTGGAAAAAAACCAAACACAAGATAAAAAGATTAATTCAAACCAAAGTATCAGAGTAGAAATTATGAAAACAGATCTTTTAAAGTATCCAATTGATGTGCTATAAAAAAACAAGATCTAATTGAGCTCTTTTATTCTCACTCCTCTTAAATTGTTCCAGGGAGAATAAATCTTCTATTGTTTCAAAATTAGATTTACTAATTCGGATGCCATCATTTAAAAAAATCTATCAATTAGAGAATTCATCGAATCTAAATCGTTTGGTAATAGATTCAAGTATTCTTCCATTTTTTTCTTTTTCAGAACTTTTTATAAGAATAACTGTAAATCATTGTTTTCCCGTCGTTGAGACTTTAAGAATAAATCTCCTAATTGAATCACAAAGTTTTCTGAAAATGATTTGCTTTTTTTAAAACTGTTGATAAAAATACCAACCTTATCATTGTAATTCATTATTTTATTTCCTTCTTTCTTTTCATTAAATAAATGAACTTTTTCTTTAATTATAAAAGTTAATTTATTTAATTTTTTTATATTGCTATGTTATAAAGAAAAACCCCAAAATTAATGGAGTTTTTAATTTATAAAGTTAACGTCAAAAAAAGTCTCTTTTTTTATTATTAATTTTTATGATAGTACCCATATCTAATTTTATTTTTTTACAAAATTCAAATTATCTATATCAACAGGTCTTATTTTATAAAAAAATCAACTCCTAGTTTATCTATTGATTTGAAAATTCTATTAATCTGTATTCTTCTTAAAGTAAAAAAATAAAAAAAGAAAATAATTCAGAAAAAGATAAAATGACGTACAATACAGCAACATAAAAAAAGTTTTATATACGAATCAAAGTTTTTTTGATAAATCATTAAAAAGTGAAATTAAAAAAATAGGCAACTTTGAAAAAAACTTAAAAAGATAATAACCAAGATTAAAAAAATTAAAAACTGCCCAAAAAAATAATCATTCTTGGAGTTAAACTATGATCTTTGATTAATTCCGATTTTATTGCAAACTTAAATCTTTCTCGCTTATTTAATACAGCTTTCAAATTAAAACTTTTCAAAATTCCAACGATGCCGCAATTAAACAATCGATCTTCATCAAAACGAAAATAGTACTCAAAGTTTTTCTAAATCTTTAATTAAGGTACCATTTTTCCTTTATAAATTCAAGCATAGAGTAAAAATTCTTTTTTTGTTTCAGGTAATTTCTCTAAAACTGAAAAAAACTCGAAAACTGTCATTGTAAACAGACCATTTGTCTGAGATAGGCAAGTAAATTAAATGACCACCTTTTTCTGTGAGAATTAAAGCCCAGTCATTAAGTTCAAAAAAACTAAATCAACATCAGATTTACCTCTACTAAAAATAGAATTTTTCTGATAATTCCAAAAAGCCAGCTGGCTTTTTTTCTTCTGCTAATATCATTTCAATTTCCTTCTTTCTTTACCGGATTCCGGTTTTATTTTAATTATAAAAAAAGCCCAATAAGGGCTTTCAAAATTGTTTATTAATTTATAAAATTGAATCCTTTTTAGTTTTTTTCGATTTCTTCTTTTATTTTTGTTTAAAAACTGAAAGAGTATCAGTGCTTCCAAAAAGTGACAATGTTGTAGTACAGAAAATTAGATTTTTTTCATAATCTATTAACTTAAAAAAATCCGATTTCTAAATCATCTATTTTTTTGAAAAAAATCTTTAAACTATTCTTTTTTTCTCTTTTAGATCAACAAGAATGCAAAAAAATAAAAGAGATTATAGAAATTAAAACAATTCCGCAAATAAGATCGGTATAAGTGTTTAAATCCATTCCTAAAAAGATTCCTAATGTTGAAATGATAAAAAAAGAACAGAAACGTTTTTTTGAAATGATTTTAATTGTTCTTATAATTTCGTTTATAAATTCTTTTTGATAAACGTTTTTTAATAGCAATTTTGAATCCTTCTAATTCGCTCAATTCTGATCTAAAATCAAAAGTTCTTACAACATTAGCATGATCAGCTCCTAATCTTTGTTGATGATAAAAACTATAGTAATAGTTGTTAGCAGAATCAGATGGAAAATAACATAAAGATTTTTTTCCTTTTAATTTTTATTTCTTCAACCAGTGAATCAAATTCTTCTTTAGCATCTGGCAACTCACTTAGGAATGAGAAAATCCTAAAACTTTTACCATAATTAGCCCATCCAATTAAAGTGGATTTTTTGTCAAGATGTCCACCAGTCATTGAACAAATTAATATCCAATCACCAAACTCGAAAATTGCATCAACATCATTATAATTTTTTTATTACTATAAACCGGATTCCAGGCTAATTCTTTAATCCAAGATGCTTTTTTCTTCAACTTTTATCATTGTTTTTTTCCTTCTTTCTTTGATGGAATTTTTTTCCAACTTTTTATTTTTAATTATAAAAAAAGCCCTACAAGGGCTTTTTAAAAATTCTTTTAATTTACAAGATTAATTGTCCTGTTTTTTTCTCATTTCTTCAACAATGTCATAGATTATTGAACTAGAATTTTCTTCTTTTATATTAGCAGACAAAAACTCTTCTTCATCTTTATCAGTCAATTGAAAGTATTCAAGACCGAGATTGTCAATTGCATCAAACAATTTTGAGACTTTTTTGTTTTTTTGCTTACGTGAAACCAAGCATGCAGCTCCAAGAAGGGAATAAAATAATAATCCGAATTCTAAGATTTCAAAATAATTTAAAGTTTCTGGGTAAAGAAGCCACATCACTGTCACAAAAACAGCAATCCAGATAATAAAGAACAAGGAGATAAGTAAAATCGTACTAATTGTTCGAAATCTAAAGCTATCTTCGTAAACTTTTTTAATTGCAAACCTTAACTGCTCTCTTGCATTAAAAAAACGGTTTTTAAATCTAGATATTGAATAATATTACTTAAACAATTCACAATTCCTTCTTCTATATAAGAAGAGTAATATTGATTTTCAGTAGTTACTTTAAAAGAATCATTTCTTATCAGCTCAACCAAAGAATAAAACTCTTCTTTTTTATCTGGTAATTGATCCAAAAAAAGGAATAATTAAAAACTCTAGTTGAATAGTTTTCCAATTTTTGATAAGATTTTTGGTAAGTAATTTCCCTCCATTTTCTTCAAGAATCAGAATCCAATCCTGATACTCAAAAACAATATCGACATCTGAAGTTCCACGACTGAAAAGATTGTTGTTTTCCAACTCCAAAAACCAAGACACTTTTTCTTCTAATTTAATCATTTTTCTCCTTCTTTCTTTTTTTACTTAATTATAGATCTATCAAAAAAACAGAAGACCGATGCCTCTGTTTTTATTTATTTAAGCCCATTATAGTTTCAGTTTTTTCTATTAACTCTTGAGAAAGAGTTTCATCATCACTACTATTTGCTGAGAATGTTCCAGCATGGAGTTTTAAGTTAACCTCCAAGTATTCAGTCGCAATCTGTCCGTAAGCTATAGGTTTAGAGAAAACATCTTCACCAACATCATTAATAATTCTTTGTCCTAAAGCACCAGATTGAGCTTCTTCTAGCGTCATTCGTTCTACAGAACTTTGAACTTTTTCAAATAAAGTATAGTAATACTCTAAAGCTGCACGAACGTTTGCATCATTTGCATTTGCTGGCTGTTCACTATCAACATAATTGTTCTGTGCCTGTTTAAGATCAGACAAAACTCTACCCAAGTAATTTGTTAATTCTCTTTTTTGTTGATTAAAGATGTAATTACTACTATACTCTTTTTGAACAACAATTCCAAACTCTTCAACTAAAGTTGGAAAATACTTGCTAGGATAACCACGTTCTTCTGCACGCTTAAATTCTTCTGATTTTTATCAGTGGACCTCTCTGTATAAAAAGTGTCGTTAGCTTCTTGTATAGCGTTCAGTGCGAGCGCCCATCCAATATAACGATCATTTTTATAATTTGCAATCCGGCTCCGTGCAATCCGCTGTCTCTCTGCAATACCTGGGGCAGCAATAATCGCCCCAGATACTATTACGATTGCCAAAATAGATCCAATTATTGTAAAGATTTTTTTCATTATTAATCACCAACTTTTATTCTTTTATTGTTTTAAACTCTTTAGACAATTGTTCTTTCTCGAGAGATTCACCAGCTTTAAGAGCTTGCTGTTCTTTGTAATCACGATCTACAACTTTTACAATTGGTTCGATTAGTTTTTCCTGAACAACATTGTACTTTTGATTTAATTTGTCAGCCAATACTGCAGTATTCAAAGAAACATCCTTTCCTTGACGAACTCCAGCAGAGTAGAGTCGAATTGTATTCAAGGTGTCGATGATTTCAGAATAATAACTAAGAGTTGCGTTAATCGCTTCATCCTTGTTATAGGCTGCTAACAACTGTAAGTATGAATACTTATTGTAGTTGAATGGAATAGTTACCGACTTGACCTGATCCAGAGCTTTTAGATTATTATTGAACTTGTTACCACCATAAAGCAAATCAATTGCAGATTGTAGATCCTCTTCTACAACAGTAAGTTTTTTCTCCTTCACTGATTTTGAATAAGAAGGGTTGTCTCTGATTGATTCTATCAAGTTCACATAATCAAAAAAGTTTAGTTTGTTTTCAGGTTCGAAATCTTGTGTGTGACCATCTGCAGGATCTATCCCGGTATAGTGAAGTCCATTTGTGAAATTAAACTGATAAAAACGAACTTGCTCTGCCAAAGTTCTCTTACTGGGCTCAGTGATTGGTTTTTTCAAAGAATTTACATCAATTTTGTTATCCTCGGTAATTCCCTCATTATTTCCATCATTAATAGATGGATATCCAATATCTTGATAATTTGTATGGAATTTTTCATGGATCGATGTTTCTTTATAAACATCATTAACTTTAGGAAGGATTTTATCCAACTCTCCTGAAACTGCAGCAGTGATCTCTGCTCGTCTTTCTTCATCATTTATTTTATAGCCATCAAATGCCGGACTTGGACCGATTGCGGATGACCTTACTCCACCAATAGCAGCAATAATCGCAGTTGCAGCTATCAAACCATAGATTTTTTTCTTACTTATCATTTCACGCTCTCCGAGTTTTAGTTTCTTATTTTATTTTAAGTTAAAAAAAGAGCTAACAACAAATTAACTATTATTTTAATTTTAGGATTAGTAAAATGAAAAAAATCTAAAGATTTCTTCATTTTTATTTTTCAACTAATCCGGCATAGTAGGATGTGATTTTCGGATCAATAAAAGTGAAATAATCAGAGTCCACCACTTCTTTAATTGCAGAAGAAACTTCGCCACTTAAACTGTTAAAGGATTTCCCCATCAAATTGTTAGCGTAAAAAATTGAATCAACATCAAACAATGGACGGTTTGAATCCATTATTGTTTTTAAACAAAATCGGAGTTAATGCTGTTGTAATTTCAGATTTTTTTGCTTGATGAGGGTATGGAAAAACAGAAACGACCTTAAGTTTAAAGCCTTTTAATTTGTAAAAAGCATCCGATATTCCTTTTAGGAAGGTTGAAATGAACTCAATTTTTAATTTTTTATTATTATTTAAAAAGTCTAAGGTATTCGAGTCTATATTAGCTAATTTTTGTTTTTTTGAAAATTAATTTCTCAATAAAGCTTAAATTAATTTCACCTTTAGAATTGACAAAAGAATCAATAATGAATGACCAAGCTTCTAACGGAAGTCTTTTTCCCTAGAAAAAGAGCCAGCAAAAAGCCAAACCGACTGCAAACTTCAAACCAGTCAGTAACTGTTCAGAATTTTTTAATTTTTTTAATTTCATTAGAATGTGCTTTCAAAAAAACTATTGTAATAAGCTAAACCGGATTGAATCAATTTCAATCTTTCTTCAGTGTTATTATTCTCTTCTGTCTGGAATAAAATAGATGATTCAAAATCACTATAAATTGACTGTATAATCGATGGAAGATTTTTCTTTCATCATTTGATCAATTATTTTATTGAGTTTGGAATCTTTTGTTTGAAGATTCGAAAGACTGAAAATAGGGGATTCATCAAACCACAAAGCTCGCTCTAAAGTTCTATCCGAGTTAAAAACTTTCACGTTAGATTTAATAATTTTTGGTTAAATTATTAAAATAAACTCGATGTGTTTCTTCTGTCATGCCTATTAGAATGGGAAAGATTTCAGATAATTCATTAAATTCAAGCATCGAAAAAGTAATCATCTCACTTCCAAGATCTTTCAAAGAATAAATTCTAAAATTAAAATCTAAAGATTTTGTAGCATCGATAATAAGACTATCAAAGATTAATCGTTCACAGTTTTCATTCTCAAACAGAGCTCCGCTATGAAATAAACCTTTTTCTATCAACTTTATTTCTCTACGTTCAAAGTTTAAAGAAAGATATTCTGAATCTAATCTCGACTTAGTAATATCGTTTATCTCAACAAATGATTTGCTTACCCAATTAAACCATTTTACTGTCCATAAATCTGAGTTCTCTACTAGATCAGTCCCCAATTCCATCAAATAATTTTTAAAAGCATGTTGATAACTGTTTGTTTGAGTTTTCCGAATCATTTCAACAACTCCATTCAATTCAATAGTATTATTACTGACTATTATATCAAAAAAGTCTATAAACTTCCAGTCGCATCAATAAAAAAAGACCAAAATAAATTGATCTTTTTTGTTTTTATTAAACGTCTAGGACTTTTTTCAAAATCCATGCTAGGATCCAGAATACTGCAACCATAGCACCGAAGTATAAAATCCCATAAAGCAACAACTCCCAGATAGACAATTGACTACCTTGTTTTGTTACAGTTTTTGTTACTGTAGTTGATGAAGTTGATGCAGTTTGTTTTTCTGCTTCAGTACCATCTTTACTTTCTTCAGTAGAAGAATTGCTTGCATCTCCTGAATCTGTAGAAGTAGTTGTTGTGGTGGTTTCTGTTACACTAGGGAGTGCAGGAGCATAGCCATAAACCGGGCTATATCCATAACCGTATCCGTATCCATAATGTGGGTGATTATTGAAAATAAGGTTATACCATAACAAGTCATGGACAAAACTATTTCCATAATATCCACCATAGTAACCACCATTAAATCCGTTATAATTTCTATTATTATAATTTCGGTTATTGTAATAGTTGTTTATAACTGGGCGAGATGAACTTCTAGAGCTTGAACTTCCGCTACTTCTAGAAACAGATTCACTGTTTTTAGGTGGTGTAGTTGATCCACTTGTTTTAGAAGATGATGAGCTGCTAGATTTTTTGGATTCAGTTTTTTTAGATGAATCGCTCTTCTTAGATGAATCACTCTTTTTAGATGAATCTCCTGATTTAGATGAGCTTCCTTTCTTAGATGAACCGCCTGATTTAGATGATCCTCCAGATTTGGATGACCCACCAGAACGTGATCCTCCAGATCGAGAACCTCCACCAGAACGACTTCCACCGTGTGAACCACCAGAGCGACCCCCACCGTGTCCACCGCCATGTCCACCTCGAGCCTCTACTTGAGTTGTGGGAGCAATAGCTGCAGTAGCTAACAATACAATTGAAAGCCAAAATAAAACTTTTTTAATAATTTTCATAATTTGAATACCTTCTTTTATTTTTTTTATTAATTATAAAAAATTGTTATCTTGAAATCTAAGATTCAAGATAACATTATTTCAACTAAAGGTTTTGATTTTAGAGTCAAGTTCAATAAGTCGTTTTTCAATTCTTCCATCACTAGATAAAACAGCTCCTTTATTGATTGCATCTACTAACAACTCAAGATTGTCTTCGGCAGCTTTTGAAATTGTAAACGGATTCTTTAGACCATTTAGTCTATCTAAAATACTGTTCGTAGAAGAGAAGTCAATCAGACTTGAAGGTTTCATTTCAATAAAAAGGTTGTTAGTTTTTGAAATAAATTGATAACCGAACTCGAAGTGACTTAAACAATTTAGATAGTTTTCGTTTATAGATAATTCTTCTACTCCAGAGCAGCCTTTAAGTTCTAGTATAGATGCAAGAGTCGCAAATGCTAGTGATTGAGAATTTTTTCTAAATCTTAGACCATTATATGAATCAGTATTTTCATTTTCATTTAGTAATTTGTTTTCGAATTGAGACAAGAACTCTAATAATCTTACCAAACTTTCAACACTTAGTTCCTCAACAAAAAGTCGTTTTCTCTTAAAATCAGAAGTTGAATTGGAGTTGTTTAGATCCAATAGTTCATCATCTAGAAAAATCTCTCCAACTTTCCCAACTGTTTCCGAAACTAAAAATTCATGTTTTCCAGATTGAATCTCTTCAAACCTAATTAAAATCAAATCAACAAGTTCAGATAAAGTTAGAATCTTAGTTCTCCCCAACTTTATCAACAAGTCAAAAAAGATTGAATTATTCTTATCCTGAACAGATGAAATAATTAAATCCACTTCTGAAACAAGATAATCTTTTAAGTTCGAGACTCAAATAATGATCATCCTTTACAATTTCTTGAAAAACTTACAGTTGAAAAAAACCACCATCAAGGAAGAACTTCAACACAGATTCTTTTTTTAGGACACGAACAGGAAAAACATCCCTCTGAAATTAGTTTAATGAATTTTTCTATAACGCAATTCTTTTCTATAATCTTCATCATTTGATGAAATTATTTCATCAAAAATCAATTTCTGACAATTCTAAGAAGTTGTTAAGAATTATTTTTTTGAACAATCTTAAAAAAACAATTTTCTAACTTTTTTTCTTTTTAAAGTTGCAGAAGAAGATTTATCTTCAATATTGTCATTTTTAACTAAAAATAACAATATCCTGAAAGAGTCGATGCTGATAAAAAAATCACTCATTTTTTTATTTCGAAGATTGCAATCAAATCATCAAAAAAACTAAATTAGAAGATTTTTTTCGATCTTCAAATTCTTTTTTTCTGACATAACCAAGATTTTTATTCTCCTGAAAAGAAAAAGAAGATAGTAAGATCTGAATAATTCGGTCTAAAACTTCTATTGCTTCTAATTTCAGGAATAACAACCCGATTAAAAAGCTTCAAAAAAATTGCATTATCTAATTCTATAGATTTTCCTTCTCCAAAAAAAGCATCATGAGCAATTTTTAAAGATTTTTGATTTTTTTATTAGTTTTAATCATGTTAACCTTCTTTCTAACCGGTCTCCGGTTTTATTTTAATTATAACAAAAACAATAGAATTTATCTATTGTTTTTTGTTCTTATTATTCATTCTACCTGGAACAGTTCAAGTAGTCTTTTAGCAACAAACTCATAGGAGCCAGATTCGGTTGCAGAAAAACCATTATCCACAAGTTCCGAAAACATCTTTAAGTTGTTGTAAAATTCCATTGGAACTTTAAATTCAAATCCCTCATTTTTGAGATAAGACAATGTTTCTATTCCTCCCTCAGATAGTTCGTCAGGAGAGTAATCATCGAGTCTTTGTTTTTCTTTTCCAGTTGAAAGATTTTCTAATACAGATAAAACATCGGTTTTATAAAGCAAGATTGGAACTTTTTTTAAAGAGTTGATCCTCTGTGAAGGGAATGGTAATTTAAGAACAAGAAACCAAAATGAAACTTTAACATCTGAATAGTCTTCTAATTTTATTCCACGTTCTATAATCTCGTAATAAAATTGAGTTGAAATCCCAATAAATTCCAAATTAGTTTTCTTCAAACTATTAATTCTTTTCTAGATTCTTAAATGATCGAACTAGCTCATCATCCTGTAATTCTTTCAGAATATTATTATGTGGATGTGCTGTTACAACTTTAGAAAGTGAATTAGCAAACCAATCAGAATCTTTATTAAATAAATAATGAAAAGAGTTTATATCTTCTTCAATTAGATCGTTGAATAATTCGAAAAATCGACTGAATGAAATTCCATCTTTTTGATAAAACATTAAAAAGTATTCCGGTTTAAAAATCGAGGATAAGTCCTCTGTTTTTTCTTTGATAATTTTTGTTAAGAGCTTTTCTTTGAAAAAGTTAAACTTTTGAATTCCTTCTTCAGAATAAAAATTCTTTTCTAGACCAAAAGATTCTTTAGTTCTATCGTGAAAAAGATACTCGACAAACAAACCTGCAGATTCTTCATTTAAAATCCGGAATGGCACTTTACCATCGATTACCTCTTTAGCCGCAACAAAATCATCAAGTTTAACTTGCAACTTCAGAATAGATTCAAAAAAATCTTCTGTTAATAACTTTGCATAAGCTTCTTGAACTTTACTAGTTAACAAAGCTTTATCATTAGAATTGAAGTATTCTGTGAAAGCAGAACTCAAAACAGTAGCATCATCATTATTAAGTGAACGGATCTCGTCTATCAATAATAAATAATCGTCATAAAAATGAACAGAATTTTCATTTCCTGAAGATAACCGTTCCGTAAGTTTTTCTTTTGATAAGAATAAAAATTCAGCACGGTCTAGCGAATAAACAAAACTAATTTGTAGTATAGACCTCTCATCTAAGCCAACAAAATAAGACAAAAGAGTATCCGTAAGTTTTTCAAATAACAAACCAGATTCAATCTCTTTCAAGAACAGCTCTCTAACAATTGAAAGAGAGAATCCTTCTGCTTTTCTTGTTTCAGTGGTTAGCATTTTATACCTTCTTTCTAACCGGTCACCGGTTTTATTTTAATTATAAAAAGGTTCGCCTATAAGGCTAACCTTTTATTTTTTATTTAACAAACTTGAAAATCTTTTGATATCCAAATTAACTTTTGGATTGCTTGAAAAAACAAAGCCTTGATCAATGATTGGATCTAACAACTTCAAGTTTTTATGGAATTCTTCAGGTACATAAAATCTTGTACCATTAGATGAACGTTCTTCAAGGATGTCAATTAAGTATCCAGATGAATTGTTATCATCTTCCAAGTATGGATGATCGAGTGCTGAGCGATTGAATGTCCAACCAGTTGCGTAATGTCTATTGATTTCATAGATCAGATTTAGAGTAGAAGAAGTAGTAGCTAAAAGATTTACTTCTTTCAAATTCTTCACAGCTTTACTTGACAAAAAAACATCTGTATTGAAATCATTAAACATTAGAAATTCCAATCCATTTAATGACAGATCTCGAGAGTCAATTTCTTTTAGAAGATCATCAGATAGAGACTTAAAGTCACTATTGCGATTAACATCGGATAAAGTTTTTTTATAATGTTTCTCAATCCGAAAAATCATTTAAATTATTAAAGAAATCAATTAAGGTTTGATCTTTTAATTCTTTAAGATAAATTGCAGGTGTCATTTTAGTAATGATGGATGGGTTTTTATTGAAGACGGATTCAAACACCTCATTTCTTGATGAAGATACTTTTTCATTCAAATAATTGACATAATAATCAAGAGAACAGAATCCAGAATTTACAACACTGCTCAACTTTATCAAATTGTCAACAATATCGTTAGAATACTCGATACTATTAATAGTTTCATTTAGATGATTCTTGATTTGTTCAATTTGTTCATCAGAGAAAAATCGATTATCTGAAAGAAAAACGTTTTGAAAAGTTTTCTCTACAACTTCTTCTCTTGCAAACTTTTCAATCGAACTTTTAGAAGATAAGTTTGAAACAAGTGACTCAAGATTATTCAAAAAACGAATAGGAAAACGCCCATATAAAACTTCCCACAGATTTGAATTATCAAGTGTTTCTACAGTTTTAAAATTACAAAAGAATTGATTTGCAGTTTTTAGAACTTCTTTAAATAAATAATCTTTTGCAAATTGTACAAAGACTTGTGGTGTTTCAATTTTTTTCCAACAGAAAAATCTATATGGTTTACAAGCATTGAAGCAGTCGCTTGCCAATTGAGAACCTTTTTCGTCTAGAAAGATTCAATTCTCCAACCCTAAAATAATCATCAAAGAAAAACTTTGTTCCAGGATTTTTCATGATTAATGATAGAGTTAAACTTATAAAAAAAGATAAGGACTTAACCTTATCTCTCCACTATTATGCCATCGACTCAATTTTATCAATTTTTTCGAACAAAATCTCTAAACCTCTTTCGAATACAAAATTATAGTCCATTTTCGTTCTAGTCAAACTTTCAACAGTTTTTTGTAGCCCATCTTTTAATATAGTTAATTCTTTTAAGGTTGAAATCTTAAGTTCTTCATCAAATCCATTAAACTGATTTTCTAATTCCAGGAGGACTCGATAACAACTGTAAATAAAACTATAGAATTGTTCGTATACCTCAAGTGGTTTGTTTGCATCTTGCATCCAGCCATTCATGATAAGAAGGCACTCAAAAGGTTCTACCAATAATGCAGATTGAATAACCTCAACATTGTTATTAAACCAACTTAGTAACTTTGTGCGTTCTTTAATTTCAGACTTAAACAAAAGAAAATCTTCTAAAACTGATGGTGAAAAAGATTCGTTTGGTAACTTTGAGATTTTACGGAAAAAATCATTGACCTCTTCTTTTCTTTCCTCATTTGAATCGTAATTAAAAATAAAAGACCCCAAAGAACCAAACAAATTATTAGCAAAACGTGCCGGGAAGTAACCATTCAAAAAATCGTCCAAAAACTCAGATCTTGCAAAATCCTCTACAGTTTTAAAGTTTAATAACATTACATAAAAATCCTGAAACTAAA